>ENA-ORRE01000694-ORRE01000694.1-human-gut-metagenome-genome-assembly--contig:-NODE-694-length-25337-cov-5.991140_pt1 | contig 25337 bp, 10 predicted proteins | sample MGYA00242171_ERZ509126 | MGnify/ENA primary metagenome ERZ509126 (study PRJEB26280, sample SAMEA2338648) | human gut metagenome | biome: human gut; feature: human-associated habitat; material: faeces... | reverse complement strand
CTTAACAGTGATGCCGTCGGCTGTCACTTTCAGAGAATAAGCCTCTGACGACAGCGAAGAGTCGGTCACGAATGTAACATCTGCCGAATTGTTGCCGATGCTCACCGCCGGTACAAATCCGGCCGAAGCGCCGAAACGTTCGGCAAACGCACTCACCATTTTCAACTGGGCGGCATTTTCAACGCCGAACGTAGTTGTCGGCTTAAAAAGGAAACTGCCCTCGCCTACCGACATGTTCAACGGACGCGGCACAACGGGCAAATTGTCGGCAGCTGCCGGCTGGAAAATTCCGCCGGCGAGCAACAGACAAAAAGCAGTCAATATATGCTTAAAATTCATCATTCAAAAATTAGTCGTTAATCGGATATTTCTCCAAAATCGGGTCATCATATTTCACTTGCAGTCTCTTCAGTTCCTTCATGAGTTCTGCTGTGATTTCCTCAGTTCCCGGCTTACCGAAAATGTTGTGCATTTCGTTCGGATCTTCCTGCATGTCGTAGAGTTCCCACACGTCAATGTCGTTGTAGAAATGAATCAGCTTGTAACGTTCAGTTCTCACACCGTAGTGACGTTTCACCATGTGCTCGGCAGGGTATTCATAGAAATGATAGTAGAGCGACTTGCGCCAGTCGGCAGGATTCTCGCCTCTCAACAAAGGAAGCAATGATACGCCCTGAATATCTTCCGGAATCGGAGCTCCGGCCAAATCGAGGAACGTTGGAGCATAGTCGATGTTCTGTACCATCTGCGGAATGTCGCCACGCTTGTCAAAGCCGTTCGGCAAACGCATAATCAGCGGCGTACGCATAGACTCTTCATACATGAAACGCTTGTCAAACCAACCGTGCTCACCCATATAGAATCCCTGGTCAGACGTATAGACTACGAGTGTATTTTCGAGCATGCCGTTCTTTTCGAGATAATCGAGCACACGGCCTACATTATCGTCAAGCGATTTCACCGTCTTCGCATAATCGCGCATATAGCGCTGATATTTCCAACGGGCCAAATCCTTGCCCTTCAGGTTCTGAGCATAGAAATCCTCGATAATCGGAGTGTAGAACTTGTCCCATGCAGCACGCTGAGCTGAATCCATTCTGCCATAGAATTTTTCGTAAAGCGGCTTCAATCGGCTATCCTTGTCGGCACGCAGCATTTTCAAGTCATAGATGAGGTCCATATCCTTGAATACGCTCATTTCCTGAGCGGCAGCAGCCGGACGGCCTTCATAATCGTCGAAGAAGTTTTCAGGCATTGCAAATTCCTTGTCTTCATAGAGAGCAAGATTGCAAGTGTCGGCCATCCAGTTGCGGTGAATAGCCTTGTGCTGAATAAACAGACAGAACGGTTTTTCGCGGTCACGCTTGTTTTCCATCCAGTCGATACCTTCATCGGTGATAATGTTGGTAATATATCCGTGTTTCTGGATAGTATCATTGTTCATCGTGATGAAGTCAGGATTGTAGTAGTCGCCCTGTCCCGGAACAACTTCCCAATAGTCGAATCCTGTAGGCAGAGACTCCAAGTGCCATTTTCCGACAATCGCAGTCTGATATCCGGCAGCCTGAAGAAGCTTCGGCATAGTCTGCTGAGAGCTGTCGAAACGGCAGGTGGTATTGTCGGTAAATCCGTTCTTGTGGCTGAACTTGCCGGTAAGCATACAGGCACGGCTCGGTCCGCTCAAAGAGTTTGCCACGAAACTGTTTGTAAACCGCACACCGTCATTGGCAATACGGTCGAGGTTCGGAGTCTCAATATAACGCTTGTCATAGCAGCTCATCATCTGTGCCGTATGATCATCGGTCATGATAAACACGATGTTGTAAGGCTTCTGAACCTCTTTTTTTCCTTGACAGGAAACACCGAGCATAGCTGCACCGACACCCGCCAACGAACAGACAACTGTTGAAGAAATATTTCTCATAATTACTTTATAATTAAAGGTACGAATAACTCGAATTGCATTAAAAAAATTCAGTACCCGTACCTTTATATTGTTTTACAAAATACCAATCACAAATAAATTAGTCGCAGTCGTAAGAATAATCCGCAATACCGTCCGACTTCGTCGGCCAACCCGGATTCTGATACAATGTGCTGTTACCTGAACCGTCAACGGTCAACAAGAACTCGGAGATTGGAATTGGCTCCAAGTAGTGCGGTTTCGGGAAGTTGTAACCGTTGTAGGCAACGCTGGTTGATGTCTTCTGCAACGGACGGATGTAATTGCTAACACCTGAAGGAGATACAACACCATTTAAAGCACCATTGTCATACATCTTGTACATTTCATCCCACAGGTTCATACCTTCCACCTGATAATCCTTCATATTGTCGAGTGCACGCCAACGTTTCAAGTCATCCAGACGCATACCTTCGCCCATCAGTTCACAACGACGTTCGCGACGGATGTTGTAAAGAGTCTTGTCAACTTCAATGCCCTTTGAATATACAGCCAAGTCATTTTCCTTTGAAAGGTCAGTAGCTGCAATTGTCTTGTTGTAGTCTGTGTCAACACCTGCACGGCGACGAAGTTCTGTCCAGTAGCGGTCGCAGTTGCCACCCAAGTTTCCATGACGTTCGTAATAAGCTTCCAAATAAATCAGGTAAGCTTCAGCGGCTCTAAGAATTGGAGTAGCCGATGTACCTTGTCCCTGTTCCTGTTGACCCGGCTCGTTGCTTACCCATTTTTTCAACTCATAGCCTGTCGGAGAAGCTTCGTTACCAGAAAGAGTCAATTGAGGACGATAGTAGTAAATCGTATCGTTTACAAGAGTTCCGTCCGGACCTTGAACCGTTTCAATGTCGCTGCCGGCAATCTTAACAGAATTTACAAGACGTTCGTCACGATCCTTCATTTCATCCAGCATGTAAGTGTCACCACCATAATTGCTGCCGTCAGCATAAAAAGGAAGACCGTTCTTCATCAAGAATGTGTTAACCAAAGCACGGGTAAAGCCTGTACCGCCACCTGTTCTGCCAAGATAGTTGGAAGCACTGTGTGACAGAATACCCATCTGATAGTAACGTGCGAGAATCACCTCATCGTTAGAGCTGAACGGAGTCAGACGGTTGAACATTGCGATATAGTCATCGTCCAATGCACGGTGGGATGCTACCAAATCAGCGGCTTCAATAGCCTGGTCAAGGAAGTATTCGATTTCCTTTTGGGCATCACCGGCTTTAAACTGGAAGTCAGGATACATGCTCGCACCAACCCATTTCGGATTACCCGGAACAAACGCCGTATTGGCATGATATTTTTCCCAAGTTGCTTCGTAAAGCGCTACACGGGCTCTCAACAGACGGGCAGCATCCTTTGACAGACGGCCTTCAGCCGGAGCATTTTCCATCATCAGCTCTTCAGCACGTTTCAAGTCTTCGATAATGAAGCGTGCCACTTCGTTACGCGGACGACGTTTGCTGGCCTGTGCCAGAGTCGCTTCATCATCAGGCAACATTACTTCCAGAATAGGAGCATCACCATAGTTGCGAAGCAAACGGAAATGTTCGTATGCACGGAAGAAGAAACCTTCACCCCAATAGTGGTCAATGAATTCCTTTGTACCAGTAATTGCACCGGCATCCATCTGTTCCTTTGTCTTGTTGATAAAGAAGTTGATACCACGCAGATTCACGAATTTCCATTCTGAATTTGCCTGTTGAACAGTCTTCTTGTCACCCGGATAGAACATATTGTTAGGCCAGTTACCGCATTGGTTGTCGCTGGTATTGTCATCTTCATAAGGACCGCCCCAAAGATATTCCATCTTAGGAAGAATCTGATAGAAGTCGTTTACAGCCAATTCCAAGTCATCGACTGTCTTATAATAAGCATTCTCATCGCCGAAATCCATTGGTTCGCGGTCAAGGAAGTTACAGGAAGCAACACTGCCCGCCAACAAGAACGCACCGAATATATACTTAAATTTTTTCATTTTTCTAAATGTTTAGTTTGTCATTAAAATGTAAGTTCCAATCCGACTGACCATACACGATACATCGGATACGTTTTACCCGGTCCGTAAGGGTCAGTTGATGCGCCCAACGCTTCAGGGTCATAAATTCTAAGATTGGTGAATGTGAACAAGTTTTCACCTGATACATACAAACGAGCCTTTTCTACATACTTGGCCAGTTTAGTGTTTTCAGGAAGGCTGAAACCAATTTGAAGGTTCTTCAGACGCAAGTAAGAAGCATCCTGCAAATAACGGTCGCTCACCTGAATGTTGTTTTGGTCTGTACGCAGACGTCCGTAGTAAGGATCATCCATGTTGGCACCCAGCGGAGAACCTGCAAAACGGAAGTAGTCCAAGTGATCCTTGCTGAATGAACGCTGGTAAGGAGAAACGATACCGAAGAAAGTTGCACTGTTCTTGAAGAACACGTCACGCTTACCGATACCCTGGAAGAATGCACGGAAGTCAATGAACTTGTAAGATGCTTCCAATGTGAAGCTATAAGCGAAACGCGGAGTTGCATTACCGATGATAGTCATGTCACCGTGGTCAGTGATTGTTCCGCTACCCGGATCAATGCTGCCGCGCTTGTCCAAGTCGCTGTACATCACGTCACCACCACCCCAATTAGAACCGATGGCCGACTGGTTGACATGTGCCAGATAATCGTTCATTTCCTTGTCGCTCTTTGCAATACCTTCCACTCTGTAACCCCAGATGTCGCCAAGAACTTTACCTTGATAGTATGCTTCTGCACCATTTGTACCTTCGAGCTTGCCGTCAGGTGAGTCATATTTCGTAACGACTGACTTATAGTCACTCAAGCTTGCAGAAATACCGTAGCTGAAGTCAGCACCGATACGGTCTCTCCAAGAAACTTCCAATTCCCAACCGCGTGTTCTCAACTCGGCGTTGTTTGTTTTAGGAGCGTTACCGCCATATACTGCCGACAATGCTTTAGCCGGACCAACCATGTCAAGAGTACGACGCTGATACCAGTCGAAAGATCCTGTCAAACGGTTATTCAAGAAACCCCAGTCAACACCGACACCGGCATTTTCAATCTTTTCCCAAGTCAATGATGTTGAGTACGGTGAATACATCGGAAGTACAGATGCCTGTGAACCGCCAATTACCACATTACCCGGTTGAGCTTCCATTCTTTGGTAGAACTGATAGAATGAAGTCGTGTTCTGGTTACCCAAACGTCCGTATGAACCACGGAGCTTGAAGTATTCAAAACCTGCATCATACAGTTTTGAGAAGAACTTTTCACGAGCCACGTTCCAACCCAAAGAGAAGGATGGGAAAACACCCCAGCGCTGGTTGGACGGGAAACGGGATGCACCGTCGTAACGGAGGTTGACTTCTGCCATATAGCGGTCATCGTAAGCATAGTTCACACGACCGAAGAAACCCATGTTGGCCCATTCGCCCTTGTGTTCCGAAATCATAATGTTGTCGGAAACGGAATTGATAAATGGCTTGTCGTCCAAAAGAACATTATCACTACCAACACGAACTGTCTCATTGAAGAAATATTCTGTCTGAGCACCCAACAATGCTTTGAAATAGTGAACATCGTTGAAAGTCTTTTCGTAGTCAGTATAGAAGTTTGTCTGCAAGTAGTTTACGCTACCCTTAGCACGCTCGTAGTAAGAAGTACCTGCTGGCGGCTGACGGTTGAATGTACCGTTTTCACGAATTTCAGTCTTGTCGGCAACACCTTCGAGTACTGGGAAATACTGTGTAGAACCGTCAGGCAATGTATATTGCAGTTTGCTGAAATGACGGGAATAGCTCGGAGATTCCAGACGACTGTTGATATCAGCATAAATCTTCCAGCCTTTGATCGGCTCAACTACCAAGCTTGCCTGGTTGTAGAGAAGCTGGTTCTTGTCTTCAATACGTCCACCTTCTGAAATTGAAGGAATCAAAGATTCTTTATTGTATTCGCCGTTAGGCATCGTAACAGGCATCAACGGAGAACGACGGCCAAGGTTGTGGAAGAACAAGTTGTCCATTGCCGAAGGCTTGTTGTTGTCAGTAGTAATCAAACGTGTGCTCCAGTTGAACGATACATAGTCATTGAATTTGATACCGACCTTACCGTTCAAAGCCAAACGTGAATAAGTTTCATCAGCGAAGTTGAACAAACCTGTCTGTCCAAGATAGTTGGCTGACACATAATATGTAACCTTGTCACCGCCACCGCTTACGCTGAAGTTGTGTTCCTGTGAAGTCGTAAAGTTTTTCAAGTAAACGTCATACCAGTCGGTGTTTGCAAAGCTTCGTTGTCCCCAAGCCCAGTCGTTCTGACCTTCAGCCTGTTCAATACCGTAAGGAATTTCACCTCTCTGATAAGCAAGAATTTTTTTCAACTGAGCATCACTGAACTGTGCACTACCACCGGAATTGATAAACGCATCGTTTACCATCAATGCATATTCATATGAATCTACACTCTCCGGAACTGAAATCGGTTGTGAGATACGCAAGTTTCCTGTATAGTTTACGCGCAAACCGCGTTCACCACTCTTTGTTGTAACAAGGATTACACCGAACGGAGCACGAGAACCGTAGATTGAAGCAGCTGCAGCATCCTTCAATACTGAAATGTTTTCGATATCATTAGGGTTCAAGCTTGACAAGTCACCTTCCATACCGTCGATAAGTACCAGCGGAGAAGAAGAAGAACCTTCACCGATAGAACCGATACCACGGATGTTGATGTTCATTTCCTGTCCGAGCGCACCACCTTGGTCGTTCGTAATGTTCAAACCGGCAACAGCACCCTGCAAACCCTGTACGGCATTCGATACCGGACGGGCTTCCAACACAGTGTTGTCGATAGTTTTAACGGCACCGGTCGCATTGATCTTTTTCTGAGTACCGAAACCGACGATCACCACTTCGTCGATAAGCTGAGTATTGTTGCTCATCTGAATGCGGAATTCGCGTTTGTCTCCAACCTTGATTTCCTGAGATTCATAACCGATATATGAAACCACAATCACTGAATTGCTGCTTGGCACTGTCAGTGAGAAGTTACCGTCCAAGTCTGTGGCCGTACCCACTTTACCTCCTTTAACGATGATATTTGCACCCGGAAGTCCTAATTCAGTTTCGTCGAGGACTACACCTTTTATCGTAATTTCTTGAGCATACGCCGTTACCGACAGGAACGAGAACATACAGCCCAACAAAATAAATATAAATCTTTTATTCATTGCTCGTATATTTTTTATTTCTTATCTTTTTCTCCTTTTTGACCGAAAGTCAAACGATAAATCACAGCACTGTCGGCCGTTAGAATGTGTTGAACAGCCTTATTAGGACGACTCACATTTGTGTTACGCGGCACAGCTGCAATCACAGTACCGTCACCGCCGCCGGACATATTCTGCGTTACGAACCAACGAATAGGCGGAGTTCCCAATTCCGGCATCGGAGCGTTCCACTTAGCGTTGCTCTTCAGCTCAATTCTTACAGTATCGACATTCGGTTCAAGGACGATTTCGGAAATGTCGACAATCTTACATCTGGTATTTGACACATATTCCACTGTGTCAGTAGTAATCGTGTACTTACCGTCAGAGCCGATGACAGGCTTGCCTGAAGCATCTTTCAACGTATCATACTCAAAATAAGTACGAACAATGGCAGAATCAACCACACTCACAACCTCCCACGGATACTCGGTTCCGGAAGCGGTTGTAATACCAGTTACTTCTAATGTGGATTTCAGATTGAAATCTCCCGGATTGCCGACTTCTTCCTGACAAGAATAAGTCATTACACCCAGCAGCAATGCGGCAACGGGAAAGAAAATTCTCTTCATAGTATAAAATTTTAATTTTTTCAGTAGAAAGTTTTTAAAGAACGGTGTGTCGGACGGTTCCAGCAGGCATTATCCCACACACCGGTAGTACTATTTTATTTTAACGCTTCATAAATTTGTTCGTATACATCTTTCCTGAAGTTGTCTGTACCGAAAGAACATACATTCCAGAATGAATGGCAGATACATCGAGTATTTTTTCAAAGTTGTCATTGCGAAGAACGCATACGCCGGTTGCATTGAAAACTTCCAGGCTCTGGCAAGATTCTCCACTCGGAAGATGAATCGTCAACTGATTGTCCACCGGATTCGGATAAACTCTCAAGCAGCCTTTACCGTTTTCATTCGGCAACATTTCTACAGCACCCGGATTCATGTCTACCTTAGTAACCAAAGTGTCTACGTTGCTGTTGATTGCAAAGCTTGCAGCTTTCACCAAACTATATTTGTGATTTGTCTTCACGTCGTTACCCATATCCCAATAGAATATACCGGCAAGCTTGTTGTCACGGGCATGTTTTGCTCTTTCGTACGACTGGTTGTAGCCTGTAAAGTAACGTGTTAGGCCCTGTGCGTCAAGAGCTGAATCCATATCAGGAGTATAGTTTCCTTCAAGCAGGTTGTTGCGTACGCCAATAGGAGCGGCAGATTTGATTTCATTACCGTTTGCATCATAACCTCTTGATGTGGTAGTAGCAAACGACATCAATATCTTGTCGTTCGGATAGCCGTGACCAGTGAAACGGCGGAACGCGTCAAGATAAGTGTTCCATGTGAAATTGTTCTTAGCCGGACCGTAGATCTGGAATGTAAAGTAGTCAACGTTCGGCATATATTTTGTCGGGAACGCATAAGTTACATAGTGAGGAGAAACCGTGAAAATCTTGCCTTCAGGGAGAAGCTTGCGGATTTCTTCGGTGAGCAGACCGTAATTGTTCCAACCTGCGGTTGAATAAGTCCATTCAAAGTCCAAATCCACACCGTCAAACTCCTTGGAGATTTCAGCCAGGTCCTGTGCAATGATTTTGCGCTTGTTGGCATCGGCGAATGTGTTTTCCCAACCCACATGTCCGCTGACACTCATACGAATCTTGAAACCTCGGTGGTTGGCATACGCGCTTCTCATGATGCTCAAGAAATGCTTATAAGAATAATAGTCATAACCCGGGTCTTCAGCATTGTCGTAACTCCAGTAAGAATTAGCCTTCTGCATGACTCCGGCTGTCAGCACCACATCAAAATCCGGCATCGGCAAGCCTGCACTCATATCGCTCTGCATAGCAAACCGGTCGCGCGACATGTGCCAGATAGCTGTTTCATCCAATTTAGCTTTCAGGTTTTCGCCCACAACTGCATCCACATCATCGACACCGGCAGGAATCCAGCTTTCCTTTTCTGTTCCACATTGACCGTTGGCACCGAAGAAAGCAATACCGTTGAACATAAACTCAAACGTACGTTCAATCTGCATATCCTGTGAATAAGTTCTCACACCGAAATGTACCCATTGATTCATTGCAAACGGGTTGTTGGCCATTGAAGCATAGTCGTGACCGTTAACACGGACAACAATTTGACCAGTTCCCGGCTTGGATTCGTTTTCCTTGCCCAAACGAATGGAGAAACCGTTCTTTCCGTCGGCTGTTTCTTTTCTAAAGATATAGGCGCCTTCTGTCCATTCTTCCAGATAAATCCAAGTCTGGAAAGTGTATTGGTCAGTAGGAGTCAAAGCATTTTTACCCACAACCATACCTACGCCTTCACCGTTCAAAGACAAAACGCCCTTACGGCCGCCAAATTCTGCAAGATATTCAGCATTCTGAAGCACACCAGGATTGTTCGGATAAGGCAATGACAAGTGTCCGGATGATGAAGAAGAAATACCGAGAACAATCAAGTCGTTTGCCAAAAGATACTTGTCACGGTCGATTGCACGGTCGAAGAAACGGCTGAAATCTGTATAGGCAGCCGCTATATAATATTTGAATTCAGAGTTATCAGTCACAATTTCCCTTTCAGCGCCGTTTTCAGAGAAAATGCCGTGATGCTTGAATTTGTAGTCTACGACATTTTCACACAAGTTCTGATCAAATTTATAATATGCTACGAGATCATCCCATTGAGGAGCAAACTTATTCAAAGTATTGTTTTGGAAATAATCATAATCGGCAGCGAGTTCTGCCTTCCATACACGAAATTCATCAATACGGCCGTTCAGTCCACCGCCAATTACGAACGGAGACAAACTTGCCGGAATAGTCATCACGGCACTATTCTTACCGCACTCAACACCGTTTACAAGCACTCGTGCCGCATTATCGTTGGCAAGAAACGTAAGTTGTGCCCACTTGCCGGCAGCCAAGTCTTTGGATGTTGCTATAAGTTTTTGAGTTCCAACAATAAATATAAGTTCATTTTCTTTTCCCAAAGTAGCTTTGAAATCATCTCCACGGGAATACACGACAGCACCTTCATTCCATTCAGCTACGTTCATCCAAAACTGGACCGTGTACGAAGATATACCGTCAAGCTCAGGCATTACATTAAAAGTGACATTTCCTTCGGATGTCAGTTTCAATGAATAGTTGTCGACTTGAGCGTTCACAGCCAAGACCGATACAACAGCCAGGAACAAAGAGCAAAGAATTTTTTTCATAAGTTCAAACTGAAGTATTTTGTTATAAGAGTAATTTGGTTTTTATCAGGTTGTAATTAATCTTGTGTGGACCAATATGAAGGTCCACACAAGACTATATAGGATTTGTTTTTATTTTACAATCAACTTTGAGCTTTCGCCGTTAGCGCGAACAATGTAGAAACCTGCATTGAGTTGAACTGTTTCACCAGCCTTGGCAGTTGCTACCTTCATACCGTTCAAGCCGTAAACTTCACCGGCAGCATTGAATGTTACTTGATCACCGCTAACTGTGAATGCATCTTCCTTCAAAAGGTCGGCTACACTTGCATCGTCACCCGGTTTATATGTTACATATTCACGTTCAACCGGTTCACCAACAGGTTCTGTCATAAATTTGAGTTCTTTAATCAATACAGCACCTTCCATCCAAATGCCATTAAAGAATTCCATCTTAACGCGAGTCGGATTACCGGCTTCAGTACCTACCGTACAGTCAAATTCATATACCATCCATTTTGTCGGGTCATATGCAACGTTCCAGTTTTCATCGTAAACAGGATTGCCTTCTTCATCCAACTGTTGGAAATCACCTGCATTGAACAAGCCACCGAAGTTTGTCTGGTTGTTAGCCAATGTAGAAGTAGCAAGTTTGAACATTTCGTCTGTTGATGTCTGGGTATTGTGAACAATGCTGAACACCATACGAACGCGGATAGGTTTCTGATCTGCATCTGAAGTGCTGATCGGAGTCTTAGAATACGGTGAGAAGAAATTGAAGTTAAACCAACCTATATCTGCACCTGAAAGTTTTTCTGCACCGTTTTCGTAGTTAGAGTTCGGGCCTTTAACACAAAGCACCTTACCTACTTCACCACCCAAATCAACGATTGTAGTCATTTTTTGGATTGATTGCCCCATGTTTGAAGTCGGAACTTCTTCTGATTGTCCTAATTTACCAGGAGCACCAGCCAATACCAAATAACCGGCATCGCTATGTTCGATGGGGAGCTGCCAACCTGTAGGGATGTTGGCACCAGAATTGAAATAGTTGATTTTGTATTCACCTTCCGGTTGGTTCGCAAATTTGAAACGATCCGGTGTGATGTCATTCTGTGCATAAGCACCGAAAGCTGTCAGCATCGCAGCAGCTGAAAGAAGTAATGATTTTGCTTTCATAAGATTTTAATTAAGTTAGTATAGGTTTGTTTTTCTATTTTTTTAAGCCGTTACATTTTACTGTTCCGACATGGTTTTTCTTTTTATGTTTCTGAAATGGTCAGGTTTTTCAAACTGAAGTTTTCACGTTTTTCAATTTTAAGGATTCCTGTTGATTTCGAACATTGCAAAAGTCCGTTTTTTATTCCAAATTGATGTTCAATCCCGTCTATAATATGTACAATATTGTCCATTTTTAGAAGAAGCACCATTAAATCACTACCTGTCAGCGCATTAATTAAAGCCAAGATTTTAGTATTTAGACAAATTAAGCACATCAGACTTGATTGGATTGAACATCAAAACTGCATTTTCAACCGACTGCACATCCCCATACAAACCAAAAAGCAATCTTTTTTGCACAGTCGGTTTGCGTCATGCTCTCATGCATGCCAATGCGTGGAATAAAATCAGTACAGAACTTTTCCGAATCAAACTATGCTCCGTACTGACCGGAATGTTTTATAGAGACTAAATTATATTTTTAACGGATAACCAATTTTGATGCTTGGCCGTTTGTACGAACGATGTAGAAACCGGCATTAAGTTGGACTGTTTCACCAGCTTTGGCAGTTGCAACTTTTACACCGTTCAAACCAAACACTTCACCAGTCTGAAGGAATGTTACATTATTTCCATTGACTGAATAAGCAGACTGATCACAAATTGTTTCAGCGACATTGGATGTTCCGGAATCGTATGTCACGAATTCACCTTGAATAGGCTCTCCTTCCGGATTGGCAATGAATTTGATTTCCTTAATCAAGATTGCACCATTAGCCCATGCTCCAGTTTGAACCTCCATTTTCAATCTCGGTGGGTTAGCATCTTCAGCAACCTGCACATCTATTTCAAAAATTTCCCATTTTGTCGGATCATACACTCCGTCTTTCAAAAAATCTTTTGGCTCAAATTTATCATAGCTGATACCCGGATTGTTCAGGTTATTTGAAGAATACATCTTAAACAACGTACCTGCATTTTCAGCATCATTATGGACACAATTGAAAACCAAACGAATTCTCACAGACTTATTGACCGGGGTTTGAGATTTTGGCGAATAAAAATTATAATTAAACCAACCAATATCTGCCCCTGGAATATTTTCTGCGCCGTTTTCATAATTCGAAGACTGGCCTTTCATACAAAGTACTTTTCCAATCTCTCCACCGAGATCAACGATTGTTGTCAATTTCTGGATTGACTGTCCCATGTTTGAAGTTGGGACTTCTTCAGACTGTCCCAATTTAGCAGCAGCACCAGCCAATACAAAAAAGCCATTATCGCTTTGGTCTATTGCCATTTGCCAACCCACAACTGGATTAGCTCCTGAATAAAAATAATCTATCCTATATTCGCCCAATTCCTGATTTGAAAATACAAAACGTTCGGGAGTAATGTCTGTTTGAGCGTTAACATTAGAAACTGCAAGCAATGCTGCAGCAGAAAAGAGTAAAGTTTTTGTTTTCATTTAATTTTATTTTAAGATAAGAAGATTAGGTTTGTGCCGCAAAATTACTATCCGGGTAATTTTTCGTTGTTCGATTCTGTTCATAATATGTCCAAAATCGTCTAAACCTATCTTCCATATCTCAAAACAAATTATCAATCAACGCATTACGATTCTTCATTTATTTCTTCGGCAGAAGCCGTGTTCGTTTTTTTCATCCTGTTTTTATACGATGTTGGAGTTTCAGAAGTGAATTGTTTGAACAGCGTACTGAAATATCTAGAGCTTGAGAAGCCCGTACGCTCTGAAACTTCCGTTACCGACAAATCGGTAGAGGCAAGCATCTGCATGGCCTGTTCGATTTTTACCCGATTGATATAGTCGTTCACGCCAAGGCCGGTCAGAATTTTCACCTTATTATATAATGACGCACGGCTCATGCCTATTTCCACAGTCAGATATTTCACATCCAAATCGGCATTGTCAAGATTTTCGACAATCAGCTTATTGAGTTTCCGTAAGAATTTCTCGTCGGCATTACTGAAGGTCTGCTCTTCTGGTGTCTTCACTACGCCTGACACACTACGGTAGTAGGCTTTCACCTGATCACGGTTACGCAAAAGGTTACGGACAATCGTCAACAGCAAGTCAACGTCGAACGGTTTTGGCAAATAGGAATCGGCTCCCAGCTTATAGCTGATGGCACGGCTCTCCTGCGAACTGCGTACCGTAAGCAGCACGACCGGAATATGGCTGATTTCAATATCACTTTTCAAACGATGGCAAAGTTCATACCCGTCCATTTTGGGCATCATAATGTCGCTCACCACGATATCCGGCTGATATCTGCGAACCATAGCCAAACCTTCTTCTCCGTCAGAAGCCATATAGACGTTTTTGAACACGCCCTTGAAAGCCTCAGCCATAAATGTGCGCAATTCGCTCCCATCATCTACTACAAGAATCGAATAGTTCTCCATGCTGAAGTCTATGGAATCCGGCACCTGCATATCCTCTTCCGAACGTTCGGGCTCAACATTGTTCAAATAGTCGCCTGATTTCATTGCCACACATCCGTCCATTTGCTCCAACGGAAGCTCAAACCAGAAGGTTGCTCCCTTATCCTCATTATTATAAGCGCCAATTTGCCCACCGTGCTGTTCAAGCAAGGTTTTCGAATAAGAAAGGCCAATGCCGCTTCCGCTGATTTTATGCTCTCCTTGATAGAAACGAGTAAACAAGTGGCTCAAATCTTTTGCCGACAATCCCATGCCTTGGTCTTTCACCGAGATACGCACATTATTGCCCTTTTTCTCCGACATGACAACCACTTCCGTGTTTCCTTCGCTATATTTAAAAGCATTCATCAGCAGGTTGGACACAACGATTTCACACTTTTCTTTATCGAACACCACTTTTCCGATCTGCGGGTCCGGCTCAAAGCGCAAAGTCATGCCCTTCGTCTGATATTCTTCCACAAAATCATCGACTACAGTACCCAGCCATGAATTCAAATCGTGCGGGTCGAGATGCAGTTCCTCATACCCGACTTCCATACGGCGCATATCGAGCACCATATTAATAAGATTCCGCATCTGTCGTGCCTGCTTGAATATTCGGCGCAATTGCTGGTGCAGTCGCTCGCCGTCATTATTATCACTGTTAAGCAGTTGTTTCAGCGGAGCGTAAATCAAGGTCAACGGCGTACGCAGCTCATGACTGATATTGATAAGGAAACGTACCTTGTCCTCCGATATCTTCTTTTCCTTCTCCTTCAAATCCAACAGCAACTGATTCTGCTTCTTGCGTAAAGAATAGGAAAATCCCAGATATACAATTGCCGCCAATGCTATTACAACCAGCAATAAAAACCACCATTGCCGCCACCAGGGTGGAACGACTTGCAGACGAATCAAGCATTTCGGCTCGCTCCACTCCCCGTCGCGCGTGCTACACGACACATAGATTTCGTGAGTGCCGGTCGGCAGCGAGTGCAGCATCAGCGTATGGTCGTATGTTTCCAAGAAAGTACGGTCCAAATCCTTTATATAGTAACGGAACATTTTCTTTCTGAATATATCTTTTTCACGCACCATCAATTTGAGTGACAGCGACGTATAGTCCCATGGAATTTTAATTTCCTGAACACCGTCGGCAGCAATATTCCGCACCGAAACTCCGTCAAGCACAACATCTGCAACTTTAAGCGACATGGGAGAAGTGTCGTCACCGGCATACGACGAATAATAATCGCCGTCAATGCGGAGGAGTCCCGTGATTCCTCCCAGATAAATATCACCGTCGCGCGACACTAAAGTTGCCTTGTTGATATATTCATTGCTCATAGCCCCGTCCGACTCCCCATAGATCAAAAAATGCTTGTCTTTTTCCACATAGCGGAACAGCATATTCTGTGCGCCTATCCACAAACCCGATTTTGCATAGACCATCGACGTGACTTCCCTGAACTTATTGGTTTCAATGCGTTCAAGTTTTCTTGTACTCTCATTATAGAAAAGCAATCCCTTATTGGTGCCCAGCCACAGATTTCCATTTTTGTCACGGCTCGCCGAATTAATGACTTCCCCGTCGTCTTCCGGCAGAGTCAGCACCGACACCACCTTGGCAGAATTCTGTACAACCTTCACAACAAACGACTGACTCAACGCATAAGTCTGGATGCTGTCAGCATAAAAAGGCATCATCGCACCTTTATAGTTCACCTTGCTCGGCATTGACAGTTCCACCAGAGAGTTGTCCGTTTTGTCGTAAATACAAATACGGTCTGTAAACAGAAGTATTTTGTCGGGCGAAGACGCACTCAAATTGATGGATGTAGCTGAGCGTGTCACCAATGCTCTCTGCTCTTCGGACAGAAACGGGCGTATCGCTCCGGTCGTGCGATTGAACAGATACAGGCCTTTGGAATAGAAATAAACCAGCAGCTCTTCACGGCTGTAACTCGTTATCGAACCGACTTTCAAATTAAAGGTAAGAGGGAAATGACGGAACTTGTTTTGCTGAGGGTCAAGACACGACAAGCCACCTCCGTCCGTTCCTATCCATATATAGCCGTTTTCATCTTCATAGAGGCACTGAACGGAACGGTCGCTCAAACCGTTATCATTTCCGGGCGGCACATCCCGATAGCTGAACATATGCACTTCCTTGATTCCAATCATACCGCCGCGCACCGTACCAGCCCACATATTGTCGCTGTCGTCCTTATACAAGCAATAGACCGAGCTGAAAGGAAACGAATTGGCATCGCCGACAACATAACGGATATTCTGGAAAGCCCCAGTCGACATATCATAAACACTGATACCTCCGCCATCGGTTGCGAGCCACAGTTGACCGTCGCGCTCTTCGATGTCAAGGATAATGTTATTGCTTAAATCAGAATTTCCCGTATGAAGCTCAGCGAATTTCGTTCCGTCGGGCAAATACCCTACAAGTCCTTTTCCATAAGGCGATATCCACAGCCGTCCTTTAGAGTCAACAATGGTTGCCATAATCTCCTTTTCGCGGACGAACGGTGTCCTCCGAATATCTCCCGTACGGAAATTATACAGCCACATTCCGTTCCAGCGAGTAGCAAGAATCCACTGCTCTCCACCCCATTTCGCCATAAATGTAAAGGAAGAATGCTGCTCCTTTGATTTCATCGGCATCAGCGTAAGTCCGCCCGTACTGTACGAACGTTTGAATATATTTCCTGAACCGGCAAAATATATGGCCGTATCGCAAACAAGGCAAGCCTGTGTTCTAAAACGGGAATTATACCATGCAATATGCTCGAAATCATCCGTTTTTCTCCGGTATAAATCCAAACCTCCCGATGTCGACACCCACAAATTGTCCTGAGCATCCTCCACCACATAAAAAATCATATCGGCCGACAAAGAATTCTTATTCTCGGCTTCATTCTGATAGTTTCGGAACTCATAACCGTCAAAACGGCTAAGTCCTGCACGAGTTCCAATCCAATAAAATCCATTATGGTCCAATGTTATGGAACGGACATAATTCTGAACCAGTCCGTCCTGTTGGGACAGCTGTTTGAAGTAAAAATTCGGCAATTCATTCGCTTTGACAATATTGGGCAGAAGAATGCCTGCAACAAACACAATGATATAGAATATAAGGCTTTTCTTCATAAAGTTAGGTTTTGTTAATCTTCCATAGCAAAATATCAATACACCATAAAACGCTGTATTCATCAGGTGTAATTGCTTATAATTTAGTCATACATGATTCAAAGATAAATTTTTTCTCTGACTTACACAAATTTTCACAGCCTATCGAAACAATTTCCCACAAAAAACGAAAAATGGGCCATGCTGTCAGCAGCATAACCCATTTCAAAAAATACATGTATGACTTATAAAGTACAGTATTTACAGCAACATGATTTTACCAATCCTGTAACCGTTTTCTGTCTGTACTACAACAACATATACGCCATCCGGCAAATCCAATATAGCTCCGTAGCGATTGGTTGACAAACCTCCGACTGCCCACTGACGTGAACCGGAGAGCGAATAAACCGCCACACTGCACACCGTAGCCTCCGAACGTATATTCAATCGGCCCTCGTGGCAGGTAATAACGACACCTGTATCTTCCTGGGAAGCAACACCCGAGAGGTAAACAACCGAGAAGTCGTGAGAAGCGTTAGCCAGTCCCGACCAAGCAGTCACAACGTAATCACCGGGAATAACAGCGGTAAAATGCCCGTCTGAACGGATAGCACCGCCGCCAGTGACAGCCCATGTCAAATCCACATCGGTCAGTACCTGCCCTGCTACATCCTTTACTGCTACCGTAAACTGACTTTCAGAATCGGCAGGAATTTCGGCCGGAGCATCAACAAATACTACTTCACAGGCTTCACCGTCGTGCATCTCACGCCCAAACAGTTGCCATTCCCATACGGAATAGCCGTAAGGCAAAGCACGTTTCGTACACCACAGACGAACGTAACGGGCAATGGTACTAATGGTAGCCTTGTCGGTACGTTCTCCGGAAAGCCCGTTTTCTGAAACTATTGTCTGCCAATGTTCACCATCAAGCGACACCTGCATTTCATAGTCGGCAGCCGAAGCAGCTTCCCATTGGATTTCACTGCGCATCAAGTGGTAAACGCCCTGCAAGTCAAACATCAGCCATTCCGGCCCGTCTACATGGTCGCTTTCCCAACGTGTTCCGGTATTGCCGTCATTGGCAGCCGAGGCCGTTCCAGAGGAAGCCACAGCAGGACGGTTGAGTGCAATATTTTCAGTTAAAGCCGAAACCACCTCAACGGTCGCCGTTGCCTTCAAACCAGCCGAAAGAGCTGTCACCTGATAAGTTCCCGACTCATCGGCGACAAACGTGCCGTCGGAACATGTTCCTCCGCTACATTCCCAATTACATATTTCTTTATGCGTATTTCCATATTGGTCGGCCACAACCGCCTCCAGTTGCAAGGACACACCGGTTTCAATCTCGGCAACCGGCGGGAATACTTGCAACGAAGTCATTTTCCGTTCGGCCAAAATCCGAAGTTCTGCTCTGTCTGTCAGGTTTTCATAACCAACCGTCACCACACATTCGCCTTCGCTGACCGAAGTGAGGATGCCTCCGGCATCGACGGTTGCATTTCCATTGGAAACATCCCATACGAAGCTGCCTTGCGGAGCAAACTCAAGCCCGTATTGGTCGGTCAGCAGGGCTTTCAGCTGAACCGGCTCACCAATATAGGCTACCGTACCGTCAGGCAGACTGATTTGCACATCGCTTGCTACTGGGTTTTCATAGCGGGATTTTCCATATACTTCCACTTCGTCCAGACATGAACCGTATTGCGAACTTCTTGCCATACAGTAAATGCGCACATATTGACCGGCTACATCGGCAAACGAAATGTCGCGTGTTCCTCCCGTTGATGCCAATTCCTGATAAACAGTTTTCCAAGTCATTTCATCGTCCGACACTTCCACACGATAGTCCGTAGCATAGGCGTCCTTGTTCCAATGCAGCACAATGCGGTTAAGCACATAAGGCATTTCCAAATCAATGAAAACGAACTGATTATCGTCGAAAGCGCTACCCCAACGAGTCGACAAATCACCGTCGTTGACATATTCGGGCAATGTCAGGTCGTTTTCATAGCTGGAAGCCGTCACAGGCTTGTTGAGCGCCAAATTGACATCAGCATAGCTTCCTACTTTCACATAGGCCGTATCGGCAACAGCCCCCTTCGACACGATGATTTCATATTCCCCTTCACGCAGACCATTGAAAACAGCGCCGTCCATCAATTCAGGCACAGCCTTGCAGGCGTAGACAAACCCGTCGCTACTACATGCCGTCGAAAACTGGTCGAACACTTCGATACTGAACTCGACCGATTCACCTTTCACCAGTTCCACATTCTGAGGATAGATTTCCACAGAACGGGGCTTGATGCTTTCTTCCACCACAAACTGAACCGTGGCTTTCTTGTCACCGACAGTGGCTGTCACTTCAGCAGTTCCATAGCCCACGGGCACATAAATGCCGTCTTCGGAAACTTCGCCTTTCCCGCTTTCTACCGACCACTGCGGCTGAATGTCAACTTTTTCACCTCTGCCGTCATAGCCTACGGCCTTCAATTGGACGGATTCCCCTTCCTTGACAAGCAAAGAGGGCGCGGTCACTTCAATACCCATCAGTTCCGAAGGGTCGCTATCCGGGTCAATACCATGCACTTCCAATTCATAAAGCGAATAGCCGTAAGTGGTGGCACGGCCTTTTCCCTGCATTTTCACATATCGGGCGGACCTGCCCACACTTACATTCTCGACACCGCCGCCTCCGCTGACTTCAGCCACAGTTGTCCAGTCGGAAGCATCGTCGGACACTTGAATTTCATAAAGCGATGCATAAGCCGCTTCCCAATAAAGAGTGACATAGCTGACGTATTTCGGAGTGCCAAGGTCTACATATATCCACTCGTCATCGGTATGCTGGCTTCCCCAACGTGTCAAATAATCGCCGTCGGTAGCCGACTCGGCAACAGTTCCGACATTTTCATAAGAGCTGACTTTGACACGCTTGTGAAGGGCAAGGTTTTCCATCGGCGGTGTCATATATACATCATGTGAATACACCTTTCCGCCATCGGTTACTGCCTCAACAGTATAAATGCCTACACCTTGTATGTCGAGAATCGAGTCGTTTTTCACCACATTGCCATCCTTTTTAATCCGCCATTGGCATACAACCGGAAAAGCATTCCCATACTGGTCTTTGGCGTTGAGTGAGAACGTAAGTGGAGTGCCGGCTTCAGCATATTCCACTTGAGGCTCAATGGCAGCAGAGTGCAGCACCGGTTCGTCGTCAATACGCAACTTCTTTTCAGCACACAGTCCGCCACAGACAGCTACCACCTTACAAGTCTCACCTTTCTCCTGTCCGGCTGTAAACAACCCGTTACCGTCGACTGTACCACCCGAACCTTCTACGCTCCACTCAACATTGCCTTCCGTAGTAGCACCGTACTGGTCAAGCAGTTCCGCTTTCAATTGAAGGCTTTTGCCCGGAGCTACAACAGATTCGCCATTGATAATTTCCACAGTTGCCAACTGAGGTTCATCACTGTATACCGTCAGTTTTCCGGCAGGAGCCTTGAAACTCACCAATTCGGAACCGTCGCGATAGAAAGTCACTTGCCGTTCGTCGTTTTCAGCATTATAGACAACATAGGTATAATGTCCCTCCGCATCGCAATAGGCACTTGCCGTCGTAATGTCGGCATTTACGGTATAATCCCTGTCGCCATACGTACGGTGGGAATGAGTGATATAATAAGTAATGCCGTTCGTGTCCGTATTCCGAGCAACAGGCATTTCCGCATCCCACATTTCATCAAAAATCTGAGCAGCCTGGTCGGCATCAAACCGTTGCAGATACGACAACACGACATTGCCCAAACCCGACTCCTTGCTGAGAGCGGAACCCGCATAATTTTTATCTGCCACCCAGCCACCGATTTCCTTGCCGGCCCACATCGTTTCGTAATCCCAACGGGCAAAATCAAGGTCTTCACTCAAATAGTCAAGACACGGAGAAATAGGCATCCACTGAATAGAGTGCATCCAGACGGGGTCGCCCGAGAACCATGTCCACCAACCGATACCGGCCGCTGTCAGATTGCTGTTGTAAGGTTTCGTATAGAGTGAACGGTTAATATTCTCACGGTCGCGGTCGAACCAGTATTCCGCAACGCCTTTCGATTCGGTCACCCAACCGAAAATACCGGCATCGCGCATCTCTTTGTCACCCAAAGCTACACCAAGCAGATACATTCCGCCCCAAGCCTGCATGGATTCCGATGTGGATTCCTGGCCGTTGCCATTGCCCGCATTGCCCAAACCGCCGGCATAGGAGTGGCCTGACCAAGGAGAGAATGTACGGAACAACGGAAAACGCTTGTCGTCGCGCTCCCAATTGGCATAGTCCTTCGCCAGCAGACGAAGCATTTCGCCATATTTCGCACGGAAATCGTCGTCAACCAACGCCAGCACCGCACCGGCATACGCATAATAACCATAGTGGAAATGATGGTCATTGAATGTATCGGAATCATAACTGGTGTCGTAGCCCACAAGTGCTCCCCAACGGCTGTAACGGGCAAAGAAACGCTGGCTTTCTCCCGGCGTATAAGTCAGCCAGTCCTCCATCGCTTCACGCAGGCGCAAACGGCACTGCTCGAACAGGGCATCTTCACCCATTTCCAAAGCGAACGTCATGTTGAGCGCCATTTGAATCAAACCTTTTCCACCCCAATAGGTATCCGCGCCGAACGAACCTTTTGCCGCATAATCGGCAATCATGCTGACCATCCGTTCGCGCTGATACGGATGCGACAACGTGACATCTTCTTCTGGACGGGCAAACCACGGCAATATACCGCTGAAATGATAGGAAGTAGAGAAACGGTTTCCTGCTGCCAGTTTCATTTTTCCGCGAGGAGTAGCATATTCATAACCGGTAAACGAGAAATCGAGACTACTGTTTTTATAATGATGCGGCAAAAAGCCCTGAAGCACGTTCCGCTCTGTCCCACCCGACAGATTTTCACCCTCGACATTCCAAACGGAAGTCATTTTTCCGCTTCGTTCGTCATAACTCCAGTCGACACGCGTGTTTCGAGGCACGACAGGTGCATAGGCAGCGTATGCCTCCAACGCCTCAACGGAAGGAAGCAGGGCCACAACCAGATACGGAGATTTTCCGTCGGCAAAAGTTACACCTATTTCATTGTCAACAACATCAAAGACAGTACTTTCCGGCACATACACGCCATAAAGGTCATTGCCGATTTTCACACCCAAACAGCTGCCTTCAAACGGAAGCGACAATTCATCACCTTCCATCGAGAAAAATTCAGCTCCGTCAGCAAAAATACTCAAGGGAACATTTTCCGGCTCAAACCAAGTGAACGGCATTCCCTGGGCAAGAGTAACAAAAATATTGTTGTCGTCGTCCACCATCTGCAAACGCAGTCCCCAGTCGCTCCAACCGTCGGCAAGCACTTTCTGTGCATTGAAACGCCGGCCTTTCACCGTCAGCTTCGTATCCCACTTCATTTCGCAACCGTCGTCGCTCCAATGGTTGGGATAAGCCACCGAAACGCCACCAGATTCTGCCTTCACGACTTGCGGATACGACCACAGATTTCCGGTATAGGCATCGACAAGCACATTCGTCCACCAGTCGTTCGTTGGAATAGGCTCACCCTTCATGCGGTCAGAAATGTAGATTTCACGGTTTTCCATTATGCGGCTCTTGTCGCCGCCATGTTCATCGGTCTTCGATTTTATCAGGGGCGTATACTCGGCATAGCTGCCGCTGCCCACCGACACAGGCTGCTGCCCCACGACAAACAGACAGCAACAGCCCATAGCTAAGGTCAAAACTGATTTCTTCATAACTAAAAAAGCCCCTACGGAAACCCGCAGGGGCTGTCTAATCTAACCTTCCAAATATATTACTTTACAACTTTTACAGTTGCAACATTTCCGTTCATATCAACAGCCTTCACTACATAAACGCCAGAAGGAAGTGATGAAACATTCATCTCAGAAACGCCATTAGCAGTTGCAACGGCAACACCGTTCATATTGTAGACAACAGCATTTGCTTCAACTGAGAATCTCAAGACATCACCCATTACGAAAATCTGCATCGCAGCATCTTGCAAACCGTCAACAACACCACTTGTACCATCGGTAACGAACACCTGCAATTCTTTCATTTTCAAGAATTGCCAGTCAGGGAATACCATCTTGCGTGATTCAATCTTAATGAAACGAGCATTGTGAGTTTCATCACCGTAGAACCAATCGTCATGGTCTTTACCTACACCCCATTCATCAGACTGACGGGAATAGATTTCCTCATAAGATCCTTCTTCGCCTGTTACAGAAACCAATACTGAATAATCGGCAGATGCTTCCGGACCCCAGTGACAGTTGATGCAGTTTACTTCGTAATCCTTACCAAGATCAACCACCAACCATGCGTCAAACATACCATCTACTGCATCTTCTGGAATTGGAACATCCCATGTTGTAGCCAAATCACCGTCAACTGCATTTGCTGCATCGCTTGAAGAAGTTGCAACAGCTTCTACAACCTTATTCAAAGCGACATTTTCGCCGTCTGCCACTACGTTCACTTCAACAGCATTAGAAACGACTTCACCCAAAGAGCAATATACAGAATATACACCTTTTTCCGTTACAGTCAGCACATTGTTTTCAATATTTGCTGTTTCTGCCGGAGTAACCGTCCATTGCAAAGATGACAACTCTCCTTCTGAAAGTTCCCACGGATTTCCATATTGGTCGAGAGCAGAGAATGAGAAATTGAATTTAGTGCCGGTAGCACCTACATTATTATCAGCTGTCAATTCAAGATTCGCCAATTCTGCCGGAGCCAAAGTTCCTTCACCAAAAATCTGCAATTCTCTCAATTTTACACCATAGCCAGTAGCAGCCTTTGTTGAGTTAATTTTAACAAAACGAGCTTTGTGCGATTCTCCATCAAATACCCAGTCGTAACGATCTTGCATGCTGGCATTACTTGCATAACTGAATACAGATGTATACTCCACACCATCCGTTGAAACTTCTACAGTATATTCTGCTGATGTTGCGCCTTCCCAATGCAAGTAGCAACCATTTACATCCAATTCGCTACCCAAGTCAACCACCATCCATGCATCAAAATCATTTGCACCAGAAGCCTCAGCTGTCCACATCGTTCCAGCATCTCCGTCGATAGCCTTAGAAGCATCAGCAGTTGTATTTTCACTTTGCTGTGTCTGCAATGAAGGAGTCACAAAATTGTCAGCAACATCAAAAATTCCGACAGTAGTTTTACCTTCAACACCGTTGGCAGCAACCACCTTCACTGTATAAAAACCTTTTGTGTCAAATGTTACCGTCTGCGATGTCATCGGTTCCCCGTTCATTGTCCAAACTGCACCTGCGAAATCCAATGGAGAACCATCCATATTAAATCCGTCAGCAGAGAAATTAATGGTAGTACCAACATAGCCAGCAGGAACATCTGGAATAACATTTAATATAGATTCTGAATACCCAAACTCATAAGGACCACCATATACTTTAAATTCGTAAAAACTATTGCCATAACCGGTACCACGTTTCAAACAATTGATAGCTACATATCGACCTTCTTTACCAATCTCTTGCACATCATTGCCATCTTTAATAGCATCATAGCTTTCATTAGTTACATCTGTAACTTTCGTCCACCCAGCAGCAAAATCATTTGCAGATTCCTCATCAGACAAATTTGCCAACATAGCATCTGTCAACTCATCTGCCACATATAGACTATATTGACTTGAAAAAGCAGCTTCCCAATAAATTCTCACATGATCGAGATTCTGTTTCTCTCCAAGATCAACATAAAACCACTGGTTATCCGCAACAGAACTTTCCCATCGTGATTCTCCAGTCGTAATACCATCAACAGCAGCAGCTGGAACATGAGATCCAACCGAAGAAGAAGCAAATGCTTCTTTGCCGACTGCCAAATTCAAATCAGTTTTTGTAACAGCAGCGTTCGAAATTCCTGCGGTAGCAAGAAGCGCTGCAACTAAAAGTGTTTGTTTTAATTTTAATACTTCGTTAAAATTGTAACTAATCCGTTGAAAATAAGCACGCTGATTGA
>ENA-ORRE01000685-ORRE01000685.1-human-gut-metagenome-genome-assembly--contig:-NODE-685-length-25577-cov-8.527545_pt1 | contig 25577 bp, 19 predicted proteins | sample MGYA00242171_ERZ509126 | MGnify/ENA primary metagenome ERZ509126 (study PRJEB26280, sample SAMEA2338648) | human gut metagenome | biome: human gut; feature: human-associated habitat; material: faeces... | reverse complement strand
GGAAAGTGGCCCTGATGTTCCTGAAGATGTACACGGGACTCAGCTGCCCGAAACTACGGGAACAGCTGGACGGCAACATCTGCAGATATTCTGCGACGTGGCAATAGCTCCCACGGCTATTAACGAACTATAATTCGTTGGATTACATTGTGTTGGAACTTGCCAGAGTGAGGGCGACTGCGATGATAGGCTCTTTCGGGACACAGAAAGAGCACTACAATCTCCGGAGGGTCAAGGCCAGGACGAAGCGGACAGAAATCCTGTACATCTTCTTCGGCATCCACACGGCAAACGTGGTGCAGCTGGTGGACAGGATAGAACAGAGGTCGAGTTTGGCGGCTGCCTGACACTGAAACTTGCAGTCAATGCGGAGCTTTTGTGGGGGAACTGTATCCCTGCCATGAAAAACGGCCAAAAAAATCCAGTCAAACGATTGGAAATAGATTTGAAACTGCTGAAAATTATTATTAGATTTGAAGAGTGTAATTGACCCAGTGAGAAGATGAAACACTTGACGATAAAGAACGTCGGCCCGATTAGAAAGGTCGATATGGAACTTAATAGGTTCAATTTCTTGATTGGACCGCAAAGTTGCGGTAAGAGTACTATCGCTAAGATTCTCAGTACTTGCAAGTGGATTGAAAAAGAATCTTTGACGGCATTGGATGAAAATGTCGTTGCTGATGGTAAGGCTTTCCTTCAGCTGGTTGAAAACTTTCATAAGTTGGATGGTTACTTCGGCGAGGAGACTTTCGTCGACTTCGAATCGGACTTTATCCATCTGCATTATGAGGCTGGAAACTTCAAGATTACTCATAAGGCGCTGGAAAAGTATTCTCGCCCGAAGATTTGTTATATTCCTTCCGAACGAAATCTTGTAACCTTGCCGGAATTGCAGGGATTTGAGTTCGGGCAGACAAACCTCAGAAGTTTCTTGTTCGACTGGTTCAATGCAAGAGAGTTCTTTGCTCCGGAGAATAAAACTGATGTGCTGAATCTTGGCGTGAAGTATTTCTATGATGCCAGTGAGTTCAAACTTAAAGACAGGATTGAACATTCAAATGGGATGTCTTATGGTATTACATTGGGTGCCGCTTCCAGCGGATTGCAGTCCGTCGTGCCAATGATAGTGATGCTTCGGTATTATACGGATGAGTATTTCCATGCTTTTGAAGAAAAGACGTCTTTCGATCTGGATTTAAAGACCAAAAACAGACAAAGAAAGCTGGTTGACGAATTAGTTCTCAAACGTGTTAATCCTGAATTCAACAATGTCGACAGACGTGAATTGATTATGTCAATTAACGAAGGGCTTCATAGAGGGAATCCTGAGTATAAGAAACTCTTGAAATCATATCAAAATGCATTTAAAAGATTGACTGTCCCTTCCAAGACGATATTCATAATCGAAGAACCCGAGCAAAACTTGTATCCTTCGACTCAGATGAGTTTTATCGATATGCTAGTCTCCTTATGCCAAGGAAAATGTGGACATGAATTTCTGCTTACGACCCACAGCCCATATATCTTGAATCAATTGAATTTATTGGTCAAGCGTAATGATGTTGGTGTGAAAGAAGATGGAATCGCGTCGCTTGACTGGAACGATGTTTCTGTATGGGCTATTGAGAAGGGCGAAATTAGAGATTTGAAACTTCGTAATGCTCATCTGATTAACCCTGAGTATCTTTCGGCTCCACTAGATCGGATCTATGAACAATATGAACGGTTATGAAAGAGTTGTTGGAAAGTGACTATGTTGCCGAACACAAGATTAGTTCACGTGACGTGACGGCAGTGCCGGAGATTACTGATTTTGTCGATTTCGATTTGAAGGATGACTTCCCGATAGAGATACTTCCCTTAGGTAAGGGGCAGTTGTCCATTCATAACGAGAAAGGTAATCTGGAGATTATTCACTATGAAAATTTCGTAAATCAATGCAAACATCCCGCTTCGTTCTTGAAGGGGAGGAGCAAGTGTGACTTGATATTGACGTGTATTGACAATCGTGAAACGGTGCTGCTGATAGAGATGACCTCTGCGTTGGGAAGTATTGCAAATCTTCAGAAAGCGATTGTACGTGAGACCGACGGGGCAACTGCATTTCCAGGAGGGAAGTTTGAGAAGTGCGAAGTTCAATTGTATAGCAGCCTTAGGGATCTAATGGATGTACAATCTATATCAGAGGTCTTGAATGCTTATGCCAAAAGGATTTGTCTTATGGCATACAAGATTGAACCATATAGAGACACTTCCATAATCCACACGAGGCCTTATTCCAGGTATCTGCAAATTGAATCAAAAGCAACATCGGATAATGGCGCCATTATCCCTTGTCCCTCAATCGAAGCTTTGGGATTTGAATATCGCAGGATAGAGCATTCATACGTTTTCTCATTATAAAGGAAATGCAATGAAAACGGTTTCCGACACCATTTCAAGGCGAGCGCACTTTATCATGAGTTTAGAATTACAACAAAGATTATCTCTCCTTTGGAAGTAATGACGGAGTTGAAGACTGACGATAACTATGATGTTGCGTCTTTCTTTCAGAAACAGTTTATCGAAGCTAATGAGGTAAGTCATGATGGGGCGGGTGCGAGTGGAGATAAAGAGAGTATGTTTCGTGGTGTCGACGAACTGGATCGGTATTTTAACGAGACTGTCTTGGATGTTTTCAAAGATTTCTATGCGGCTTGGATTTCCGGACCTGCCCTCTTTTAAGTGAATCAACTAACGTTATATCAAGATAATATGAATTCATTTTTTATTTAAGGAATCATCTTTTTGATTCTTCTTGTCTTGGAATTGGCCTATTTCAAGGTGGCAGACAGATTCAATATCATTGACAAACCTAATCAGCGTTCGTCGCACTCCAGCATTGTCTTGCGTGGCGGTGGGATTATTTTTCTTTTGGCGTTGTGGATCTGGTTGGCTTTTGCTGCGGCAGGGTGGATACCTTCGTTGAATCTGGAAATCGGGGACTACATCTGGTTCCTATTGGCAGTGACGTTGGTTGCCGGTGTGAGTTTCATTGATGATATCCGTTCGCTTCCTGATAGTGTGCGTCTGGCCGCACAGTTCGTGGCAATGGCTATGATGTTTTATCAGCTGGATTTGTTGCACTGGGATATGTGGTGGATGGTGATTGTGGCGTTGGTGGTTTGTGTGGGTGCATCCAATATTATTAATTTCATGGATGGCGTGAATGGCATTACCGGTGCGTATGCATTGGCTTCGCTTGTGCCGCTGGCGTTGCTTAATTCGTCAATGGGATTTGTGGATCAGTCGTTGATTTATGTCGTGATTCTTGCTGATGTTGTGTTTTGCTGCTTTAATTTCCGTCCGAAGGGTAAGGCGAAGTGTTTCGCGGGTGATGTGGGCTCGATAGGTGTGGCGTATATCCTGCTGTTCCTGATAGGTTCTCTTGTTCTTGCGACTGGTGATATTACTTGGCTGATTTTCTTGCTGGTGTATGGCGTGGACGGATGTCTGACTATTTGTCATCGTATTATGCTGCGTGAGAATTTGGGAGAGGCGCATCGTAAGCATGTTTATCAGCTGATGGCGAATGAACTGAGGATTGGGCATGTCAAGGTGTCTTCGTTCTATGCTTTGTTGCAGCTTGCTGTGTCAGTTGGGTTCATTTTCCTTTGTCCGGTTCTTGAGTCTGCTTGTGGGCTTTCGCTTGTGATTTGCCATTGGATTTACTTGTTTGTGGCATTGTTGCTGCTTTCTGTGGCGTATGTGCTGTTCGGGATGAAGTATTATCATTTGCATGAGGAGTATCTGGCTTCTTTGAGGAAGTAGTGGGGGTCTTGGAGTGGCGGTGAGACGATTACGAACATTTTCATTGACAAGTATCTTGGAGGTGGGTGGTTTGCAGTGGCATTGACCTTAATCTTCGGCTTGGAAGTTTGGTGGTGCGTGTTGTTTGCGGGGCTTTTTGTTTGGGCGGTGGAAGTTGGGTGAGGGAGTTGTATTATTGTGATTTTTGTGGGGATGGTTTAGGGCCTTTTTCTTAAAATGTTTCATTAGGTGATTTGGGTGTGTGGTGGTTTCGGAAGGTTGCGGATGTGTTCGGGATAGTGATATGGTGTCAAAGGGTCGAGGCTGGACGACGCGGACTGGAATTATGTGCTTCTTGTTCGGCAGCGACATGGTGGCGGTCAGCTGGCTTGGAGGGTGTTTTGGTGGCTGTTTGACACTGACACTTCAGCCAATGTGGATTTCTTTCGGGGAAGCTGTATCCTCGTCATGAAAAACGGATAAATAATCCGGCCGAAACTACCGGAAACCGATATAAAATTGTAATTTTGATGGGGCGGACGCGGTGATTGAAGGGATTGGTTGCTGATTCGCTCGGAGTGAAAACATTTGACGACAATCCCTAAAGTAGTATTTGAATTGGCAGACGTACATGTGGATAGTTGTTATGGATCGATACCATCGTCTGCTGCTAGGAGGTGAAGTATGGAAGTTCCGCAGTTTAGCCGCCAGGGTATGTTCTATAAATATCGTTCGTTGGACAATTTCGAGCGTTTTATTTCCATTATCATTGATAAAAAGTTGTATGGTGCCCTGTATAGTGAAATGAATGATCCTATGGAGGGGTATTTTACATATTCTGAGAATGGAAATTTTATGCGGAGACTCGTTGACGGGAAGAATAGTACTTATATATGCTCTCTTTCGCGTAGTGGAAATATTGGGCTAATGTGGACTCATTATGCTAATGAAAATAGGGGCTGTTGCATTGAAGTCGAAGTGACATCTGAGACATGGGAAGAAGTCGAAGTTCGCTATTCTCGTGAGATGCCTGAAGTGACGATAAATAGTTCTGTGAGAGATATACTTGAAGTCAAGTCGGAAATTTGGAACCATGAGCAGGAAACAAGATTCTTGAGCCCTGAAACCCCAAAAGGTGCTAAGCGGCCAAGATTGGCAGTCCGGATTAGTCGAGTTTTTATTGGATTTAATGTGGAACGTTCTGTGGCGTCTCATCTAGTTACGATTATTAAAGCGCTGGATCCGAAGATAGAAGTTATTAAGATGCGTAGGGATTGGTTGGATTATGGGTATAAATGAGGAGTACGTTTTTTATGAAACTTTATAGGAATCTTTTTTACGTGCTATTTTGCATCTTCGCGATAGGCGTAACATTGATGTGTCTTGTGCCACAGGATTCGATAATAAGTCGTATTTCTACTGGACTGGTAACGGGTTCGTTCGTCGGTGCCGTCAATGTGTTCGTAAATTATGCTCATGCCAGGAGTTCTTATTTTAGGGAATTTGCTATTGCATTGTTTGAGATATGTCATGAACTTGGTGGTGATCTTGTTAGAGCGAGAATGAGGAATAAGGATCTTTCGGATTCAACGAAGAAAGAGATTGTTGCGCAGTACAAGAACGGTCACAAGTTCGAAATGGAGGAGGTCTGCGGGATGGAACAGCGCTATTCGAAATTGGTGGCAAAAGTCGATGATGATGCTTTTTCTGGTATTGTGCTTTCTGACATAAAGGTGAAAAAGCTGCTCGGAGAGATGGAATCTTTCATTGGCATTGATGTCAAATATCTGCATGGTGAATTATAGTCCGGTCTGGGTTTTAGTCTGTTGTCCGTAAGAGCCCCAAAGGAGGAGCAACTTCTTGCAATTGGGGAGCCGGATGAGTTCTTTGAACGTCTTATTGAATATAACAAGGAGTTTCAGGGACATCTCGAATCTGATTTGAGGCGATTGGCTGAACTGTGCACTTCGCTGAGTCGTTTGTTGAGGGGTTCAACTCCGGCGGCTACTAGGAAAATACTTGATGAGATTCCGAGTGTTTCTTGTGCTTTCTTGGAGGAGAATTAAAGTGATATGACTTTTGGCTAACGCGACTAAATGAAAGACTTGAAACTAACTGAGCGACATATATTCAAGGGGTATTGGTGGCTTCCTGACAATCCGGAGAAGAAGGTTGCTGGGATTGTTACCTATATTCCGAATGAGAAAATCTGTCTGGAACTGATAGGCGGATTTGAGGATTCGTCTGGAGAGTATGTGAATTTGCTTGATGACGGCAATTCATCGGTTCCAGTTATATATGGAAAGGATTCCGACGCTAAAGTGATTACCTTAGTGGGGTGTCGTAGCAGTTTTACATTAAACTTCAACGCTGGATTTCCAATGATGTCCTATTCGGCAAGGATGCTGGTTTATGGTAAGCATATAAGTTTCATTGATGAGATTTGTGATTATACCGCATATGTGTGTTTTCCGGAGCTGTCTTATTGGGCCCAACCGGGAGTCATAAATCAAATCGTGAATTATGACGCCGAGGATATCACTTCCAGTTCATTCTTTATTCCCAATCTTCGTGGGGAGAAAAGTGAAATGTTTTCTTGCAATTGTGAGAAAGGTGTGCGTATTTCCGTTTGCAGAAGTGCTAAGTACAATCCTGGGGAGTTGTCCCTCAAACCGTATATTGAACAATATAGTTATTTGTCGATTAGTCGTCCGGATACAGGGATGAGTATTCCCGAAGTTTCTCATGAGATTTATAAGTTCGAGCAGTTTCTGTCGCTGGCGACTATGAGGACTGTTCAGTGTGAATCCATTGACCTTAGGGATCCGGAAATCAGGGAGGATTTCAATGATGGGCGGAAGAGTCATTGTTTTCCAATTTATGTCTTGACTGTCCAACGTCCTGTTTTTAACCCGTCAAAGATTAGCCGTCATAAGTTTCTCTTCTGTTATGAGAGTATGCCTGAGCGAGTGCCTGATGTGCTGGAAAAGTGGATGTCTGATTCGGATAATCTTCAGCCTATGAAGCATCATCTTGTCGATAGTATGGTTTATAAGCCGGTGGTCGGGAGTGTTGATTTTCTGCAGGTGGTGCAGGCGATTGAGGGTGTCTGGTGGCGTTTTAAGGATGAGAGTTATAAAGCGGACAAGAATATTTCAAGAAGACGACAGACGCCATTGACGACTATAATCAGTGAAACTTTGGATTACCTTTCTGACATATCAAAAGTCAGTTCGATGGACATTGACATTGAGGCGGTAGTGGATTCGCGTAACTACTACAGTCATTTTGTGGACCGGTCCAAAAAGCCAAAGACGCTAGATGGAATGGAACTCTACAGTTTGACTGAGAAACTGCGCATTGTCCTCCTTTGTCTGATTCTGGAACTTCTTGGGCTTTCGCATTTAGAGATTAATGAGGTGGTGGCGGCTCAAGAGTAGGGCGGGAGTGTTTTTTGTGGATGGTTTGTAATCGTGGTCAAAGGATGCCCTGTCGTGCGTAAATCAGGCGTTTTTACGTATGAGTGAAGTTTACATGCTGAATGCAAACGTTTCCCCAATCATCGACGAAAGAATGGAAATTGATTATATTTGCACATATAGAAACTCCGTGAGATCGGTTCCGGACACACTCAATGAAACGCTATCAAAAAATAAAGACTAAAATGGATATAACAGATATAAATACCTTACTTCAGGTCGGAGAACGCATTTCATTCGAATGTAAGAAATGCGAGAATCAAATACCTAAATCAGTATGGGAAACTTATTCATCCTTCGCAAACACTGTTGGAGGAATCATAGTGCTTGGCATAACCGAGCATATAGAAGAACCTGACCAAACTAAAAGATTTGAAATAACCGGTGTCAATAATCCAAAGAAATTAAAAAAGGAGTTCTTCGATACCTTGAACAGCAACAAAGTAAACCGAAATATCCTTATTGAAGAAGATGTTGATATAGTTGAATACGAAGGACATTCTCTATTGGTTATCAATATTCCGCAAGTAGATTACCGACAAAGGCCAATCTATATCAATGGTAATATGATGAATGGTTCTTTCAAACGAAACTATGAGGGCGACTACCATTGTACCGAAGATGATGTAAAGGCAATGATTCGGGATGCAAACGACAGCGGCAATGATTCTGTTCTTATGGAGAATTACACGATGGACGACATCGATGCGAATACTCTTGCAGCATACCGCAATAGATTCCGCACAGCTAATATGGATCATGTTTGGAACGACTACTCAGACAAGGACTTCTTGCTGAATATGGGCGGCTACATAATTGACAGGAATACACATCGGGAGGGACTGACCCTTGCCGGTTTACTGATGTTCGGTAAAGGATTGCCCATTAGAGAGAGGTTTGACAATATTCGTATGGATTATCTAGACATGACGAACTTGCAGCCTGATAGTCGCTGGAGTGATCGAGTGACATACGATGGACGATGGGAAAATAATCTGTACAACTTCTTTATGACAGTGCAGTCCAAATTAATCAAAGACTTGAAACGCCCGTTCAGATTGGAAGGTATGGAGCGAATCGATGACACCGCTATTCATAAAGCAGTGCGAGAAGCATTGACCAATCTTGTGATACATTCTGACTATATGATAACCGGTGTGTTGAAAGTTGAGAAGCACGATGATTGTTTTGTCTTTTCAAATCCTGGCTCCCTGAAAATTCCTGTAATGGATATTTATACCGGAGGACACTCCAAAGCTCGCAACCCTAATATGCAGGCAATGTTCAGGATGATAGGTTTTGGAGACAACATAGGTTCTGGATTTCCGACAATACTAAATGCTTGGAAAAAGGAAAATTGGCGTCAGCCTTGTCTTGTTGAAAATCAGGATTTGCATTTGGTGGAATTGACACTCACCATGGCATCATTGATACCAGACGAGTGCCACATGGCACTTCACGATACATATGGTAGCGACTACGAGAAGCTTAACAAGGAGGAACAATTAGTTTTGGCAACAGCCTTTACCGAAAAATGCACATCAAATTACCGTATGCAGCAATTACTCGGTAGAAATTCATTGGATGTCGGAAAAACATTGTACGCCTTGGTCGGAAAAGGTATGCTCGTACCTGCAAATAAAGGTCGTTGGACTTCTTACTCCTTGAACTCTGAGTATATAGAAAAGTCAAGGAGTAAAAGTCAAGGAGTAAAAAGTCAAGGAGTAAAAAGTCAAGGAGTAAAAAGTCAAGGAGTAAAGTCAAGAGAAGTGAAAAGACAGGAAACGATTCGAAAACTGATGAACTATTGTAAAGAGCCCCGCACTCTACAGGAAATATCAGAATATCTAGGATATTCCGACAAATACAGGATGAAACGCTTTTACATTGATCCATTACTTGGTGATGTATTGACAATGACTTCTACAGAAAGTAAAACAGACCCTAAGCAGAAATATGTGGTCAAGGAGAAATAAATACATAGCTCAACCTTTCAACAATATAGTAAGATTTATAAACTGCCTACCGGATATAAAAGTAGAGTAGATTTCATATGAAAGAAGATATTATAAGATTTATCAAATCAAAAGAGTATAAATACCTTAAGGAAGTGGGACAAGGAGGTACCGGACGAACTATACTCATCAAAGACGAAACAATAAATGAACGATTTGTCTGTAAAAAATATTCGCCATATTTTTCAGAATGTAAGACAAAATATTATGAGCATTTCGTCAATGAAATCAAGATTTTATACAAGATAAATCATCCGAACATTGTCCGCGTCTTTTCATATCATCTGTATCCGGAACATACAACCGGATATATCCTGATGGAATATATTGAAGGGTGCAACATAGACGAGTATATAAAAGCTAATCCAAAAGCTATCAACGATATTTTTGTTCAGACCATAAGTGGCTTCAAATATCTTGAGGATAATGGTATTATGCACCGTGATGTCAGGCCTGGAAATATATTGGTCTCAACGGACGGCATCCCTAAAATAATTGATTTTGGTTTTGGTAAAACTACTCAGGAAACAATTGATTGCACCAAGAGTGTCAGTCTTAACTGGGCATACTCAACACCGGAAGAATTTGTTAATAATATTTACGATCACAAGACTGAAGTATATTTCGTCGGAAAGCTCTTTGAACGACTTATAGGTGATAATAACATATCGCAACTATTTAAGTATTCAGTAGTGTTGGAAAGTATGATACTTCCTAATCCAGATAATCGTATTTCATCTTTCCAAGAAGTGGTTAGGAATGTCACTTCAGAGAATTCGCTATTAGTCAAGTTTTCTGAAGAAGAAAAAAACATATACTCTAATATGGCTGATTCGTTTACATGCGTTTGTACTAAAATGTATGAAGACACCAAATATGTTGAAGACTTGGAAATAATAACAGCTAAGATTAGTGACCTATTACAAAAATCTATACTTGAAACATACCTGCAAAGCAATAAAGATTTGATTTCGTGTTTTGTATCTGGAAGTTTTAGGTATATAACAAGAGCCGTGGTTCATGTGAATCAGGTTGAACGCTTTTATGAGTGGTGGAATCAACTATCTAAAGACCGCAAAATAATTGTACTGAATAATCTTTGGACAAGGTTTGATAATATCGAACGGAAAATGGATGATGAGCTTCCATTCTAAATTATATAATTCTGCTTGAACCTTTGTGATAAAATTTTATAATTGACAATCAGATAATTAGAGAATAATAGTAATATGGGACAAAAACTGCATAATCTAGTAGAGACCTGAAAAAAGCAACTGCTTGATTTCGGTAAAAGAAACAGACTTATAAATTTTCTTGAAGGGAAGCGTAATAATGTTACAATTACGTCTCCTTCATTTGAAAAGATTGAAAATAATAAGTTTCACTTCAATACGATAGAATCCCAATTATGCGACTTAGGGGTACAGGTGATTTGGTATGAAGACCATAAGGAAGTGCCAGAGATATTGAGGAAGATTATTGCGCCTTTGCGCTAAGATGTGAAAAAATCACTATATTTGTCCAAAATAACATTTGAAGATATGCTTATAAGGTACTCAGTAGAGAATTTTCTTTCATTCAATCAGCGAATTGAATTTTCGATGATTCCTGGCAAAGGCTCTTTGAAAAAAGAGCATAAGGCGCCGGCAATCAATGGCGTCAGCGTGCTTAAAACTAGTATAATTCTTGGAGCCAATGCATCTGGCAAATCGAATCTCATCAAGGCCATGGCTTTCGGGCGATTCATGGTCGTGAAAGGCTTTCCGGCCGGACAGATGATTGATTATGAAAAATATCGTTTGAACAGATCTTCAGCTGAAAGTAATTCTAGAATGGAATTCGAAATTCAGGCTGACGGCAAGAATTACGCTTATGGATTTGTCTTCAATAATACTCGGATTGTTGAAGAATGGCTATATGAAGTCACAAAGCGTTCGGAGAAAAAGATATTTGAACGTAATCCGCAATTTACAGGCAACTATGATTTGGCTCTGCTGCTGAAATTGAACGAGAAGGAGGAAGACAAGCAGTTTATCCGTTTCACGGCAAAGGGAACTCCGGATAACCAATTGTTTTTGAGGGAACTGATCGTGCGTAAAGTTGCGGAGAATGTAAGTTGCCTGAGCGATATAACTTCGGTTTACAACTGGTTTCTCAATACGCTGAAAATCGTCTTTCCGGAGGATAAGTATAATGTCGGTTTGGAGTCCGAGGTCAATGACAATGAGCGGTTAAATACCATCTATAAAGAATTACTCAAGTATTTTGGGACAGGGATTGTAGGAGTATGCCTGGAGGATGTCGAGCCGAGCAGTGTAGTTATACCGGATTTTATCCTTTCCGGTATTAAAGAACGCCTAATGAATTCTAAGAGTGAAAACGTGAGGAGCATATTGGGCATCAACAACTATACCTACGTTCTGTCACGTGAGGGGAGCGGTCTGAAGTTCCAGCAACTTAAGACAAAGCACCTCACAAATGATGGGAAAGAGATCCTGTTTGATACGAAGGATGAATCTGATGGAACGAATCGAATCATTGACCTTATCCCTCTGCTCATAGACTTGATTGAGGGTAATAATGTCTTTATTATTGATGAAATGGAGCGTAGCCTCCATCCTAATTTGATATATGACATCTTCGACTTGTTCCTCAGTTCTTCATCGAGTCAGCGCAGCCAACTCATTGTAGCGACGCATGAGTCTTCTCTTCTTACTCAGAAATTGTTCAGGAAGGATGAAATATGGTTTGTTGTCAAGGATGATAATGGAACAAGCCGAATGCATTCTTTGGAAGATTATAATGTCCGTTTCGACAAGGAGATCCGGAAAGACTATCTTCTCGGACGATTCAAAGCCATTCCTCATATAGGGAACAGGTATGACCTTGCTGCACTCGTAAAAGCAGGCACGGAGGGGTAGAAAAAGATTGAATGAGTTATCTTAGTAGTTGAGTTCAGGTCGTTGGGGCTGGAGGGAGTGTGGAGTGCATAAAGGAGGCTATTGTTCGGTAGTGTTTTGTGTTAGGATAGGCGGAGCCTTGATGGCTCCGTTTTTTTGGTGGGTTGTGTATTAGAGATTTAGTGTTGTATGATTATATGACTGGTGGGGGGGGGAAAAGATGTGTAGTGATATTGACTTTTGTATTTGTAGGCAAAGTGCTTGGACATTGGATGTCTGGGTGTTGCTATTTCGTGCCGATAAAACGATTCAACTCATACAAAATGCCATTCGAGATGCGGTTTGTCAGTACAGTTTTGGTCGTGAAAGGGTAGAGGAGAGTGGGGCGGTTTTGGATTGGTGTCGGATGTGAGGGATTGGCATTGACAAGGATGTTGGAGCTGTAGCATTGACATTGACTTTAATCTTCTGATTTGCCCGCGAGATTACATAAAAAAGTCTGAGACCAAAATTTTGAGCACTTCGAGGATAAAAATACTGGTAAAAATGCTTAAAAGCAGTAGAAAATCTTGCTTATTAAAATATCATTTTATACTTTTATGTCTAAATATAAAATGTCATTTTAATATTCATGATTAACAAAGCACTACTTGGGCTTCACTTAATTCTCTCTTCATGCTGAAAATATAGCAATAATTTGAATAATAAAAGAAACAATGCTTCTTTTTCTGTTCATAATATTACTACTAAGGCAATCTTGGCGACCGCTGTCAACAAGTTGTCGGGACGGTGCCACATTGATTTTTGTAATTGTTTGATTCATAGTGAGTTGTTGAATTCGGTGTGAATTAGTGGGCAAAAAATCAGCGGAAATCTACGCCTAAAATAATTGGTATTTGATTATCAGTGTGTTACGGAGGGGGCTGTGGCGTCGTCCCGCCTGATGGAATTCGTTCCTCATACCGTTTGCCGTGTCCTCGCTCGCAGGAAATTTAAATATTTTGTAGTACCTTTAAGAGTTTTCTGGGAGGCTCCGGAGCGAGTTATATGTCTGAATGAGGATGTCGTTAAGAAGGCTATGATTTTGAGAAACAAGATGGTTATCATATATGGTGAGCTGTCGAAGAATCCTCCGTTCCCGAATTGGGAGTCAGGACTTGATGATATCTGGGAATAAGACTTATGTGGTTGTAGGGTACTGTGCGCTTCGCGGGTGTGATGGCATTGATTGGAATTGTAGAACTGGGCGGTAGCATTGACATTGACTTTAACATTGATAATTATGATTGACATTGACAAGAATCTTGTTGCGGAGCTGCTGGGGAAGGCGGCGGTGAATCCGCGGTTGAGGCAGAATTTCGATTTGAGGACTTCGGCGGGGGACGGTAGTCAGCGGATGCTGAATGCGTTGATGCCGGGGACGGTGGTGCCGATTCACAGGCATCCGAATTCGAATGAGAGTGTGATGCTTCTTTGCGGGAAGGTGACGGAGGTGATTTTTGAGGAGGTGTTGTCGGAGTCGGGGGAACGGTCGTTCCGTGAGGTGGAGAGGTTCAGCATGGATCCGGCGGCGGGGAATTTCGGGTGCGTGGTTCCGTCAGGTGCCTGGCATACGGTGGAGGTGCTGGAGCCGTCGGTGATTTTCGAGGCTAAGGACGGTCGGTTCGGCGAGGACGGTAGCGAGTCGGCGTAGGGCGTCTCTTCGGTTGCGTGTTGACTTGGATAGTCGGCGTTGACGGGAGTCTTGTCCGGGAATTCAAACATTCTTCAGTGAGAATCGAGTATCCGCTTCCGGCCTTGTATATGGGTACAGTGTATTTCATTCCGGCAGGTACTTTTAAGACAGCCAGAAGAGAATACTGATTTTGTCCCGCGAAAACGTTTTTATATCATACCAAATGCGTCAGAAACAGCAGTTTTGTTCCTTAAAAACGTTTTAGGCGGGACGAAAAAGAGGCTTTCAATCCCTTCCAGCCCAACTGTTTCGTTGGATATCCCGAGAATCCTGCATTTGCTTCAAAACATCTGCGGCTTCCAGCCCAACTCTCTTGTTGGATATCCTCGACCCCGTTTGGGAATCGTTTTGCGAGCGAGACTGTCCGAAAAGTCAAACATTCCTCAGAGAGAATCCGGAATTCGATTTCGGCCTTTACATGGACAAAACCTGCCAATTCATACAACTTGTCCGTAAATACCCACCATTTTCCGGACAAAACGTACTGGGGTTTTGCTATCGTTCTGATATTCGGGTGACAATGGCTCAACGTAAAATCCAGCTTGAGCTACATTTCATAGTGCGTCCGAGGCAACTAAGCAGGGTCAACGTAAAATCGGTGTAAATATCGGCTTGTTTTTACACCGTTTTGGCAAATGAGAAACGGTGTAAAATCAGGCTGTTTTTTCACCGTTTTCCAAGTGTATCGCGAACCGGCAAAAGCAATATTACGCATATTGATTCATTCTCCTTTTTGTCGCTAGAATTGTCGGAAAGGTAGAAAAATTATCCTTAAGACCTGAAAATAATTTCCAAATGGAACACTGATTTGAGGTATTCTTCACATTAAAAAAAATTAATATGTATCTTTGTAAGTTGTGGGACAGTTACTTGACGTAAGTAGTCCCGCAACTTGTTGTATGTGGTAACGTACACAAACACTCGGCAAGTTATGCAACTTGCGAAACTTGAATATCGAATGAACAGGAAATCGCTCATAATCTGTCTGTCCGTACTGGCCGCACTCGTAGTGTTCTGCGTCAGTGCGATAACAGTCTTGTACTCAGGAGACAAAGGCGGCGATACCACCATATCACAGGAGGAACTCTTTGCGGAAGCCTCATCCCGTTGCCCTGTCCTTTGTGCAGTGCCGTCGGATGCCGCCATGATACTGCATGGAGAGTCGTTCAGACAAGTGATACAGGCTGCATGTGACACGACAACGCTCGTCGGACCGTTGTTCCGGGGCACAGGAAGGTCGTCATTCGCACGATTCCTGAAAGACGTTAACGCAAACCTGCCGGGTGCATTGAAAAATGCAGAAGCCACAGTGTCAATGCATTACAGCGGCGACCTTGTCCCGCTACTCGTCATTGACTCGGGCAAGATGCCGTCAGACAGCACCAGCGGGGCCTGGACATTGGTCCGCTTTGCGGATTCCACGGGTGTTGCGCACGCTGTCATTGACAAATCCCCGGACCATGCGACAGCATTGAAAAGAAAAACACTTCTGGTGTTCTCGCCGTCCCTTCCGCTCGTCAAATCATGCCTGAGGCATGTGGATTCGGGCGAGTCAGTGCTCGAAAAAACCGAATGCGCGGCACTCGCAGCGCAGTTTTCCGGAGCCGTTTCGGTTATGGTCAATGGCGATTATTGCGGAAAGTTGGCAAGTTCGTTCCTGTCCAGGAACTATAGAAAATATTCCTCATTCCTGAAAAATTTCGCGGGCTGGACCTCATTCGCAGTCGAAGAGGCCGGTGAAAAATCATTGGTCATGAGGGGACAGGTGGCGTCCTATCCGAGTCCGGCATATTTCAGCAATATGTATAGGTCAATGCTGCCTTCCGCATCGAGGATGGCGGAAATTCTGCCGGCTGCAACGGTTGCGGCTTATGGAATCCAGATAGCGGATGCGGAGACCTCATGCGACTTGTATTCCAAATACATCGACGCTGCCGGTGGCGGAGACAAGAACAGAATCCGGAAAGATACTCTGGGCAGAAGGGTGAAAATTACGCCGGATGTCTGGGCTAAAGCGCTTGATATTAAGGAAGTTGTACGCGCTGCCATCCAGACGGAGACAGGCGTTTCGCCGGTTCTTTTCATAAGGCCCGGAAAGCAGGATATCTCGGTCCTCTTCAGGGGAATGTCCTACAAGTCATTGAAAGATTACGATGGGGGAGTGAAGTCCAATCCGTACCGCGGATTTGCCGGAGCACTTTTCGGAAAACTCTTCGACCTCCCGGATTCGACATTTGCATATTCGGAAGGCTGGATAATCGCCGGCGACAGAAATACGGTTTCACTGCTTTCGTCAGATGTGAAACGCAGGAGGCTGAAGGACTTCCTGTCGGATTCAGGCCTTTCATCCCGTATGCCGACAGAGGGAACGGTGTTCAGCGCTTATTGCAGGGTTTCGCCTGAGGTCATATCTGACTTGTTCAGCAAGGATATGGTGAAAGATGCGAAGGCGATTCTGAAAGGCGTTTCCGCATGTCCGGTATTCTTCTCGATAGCGCCGGGTGCTGTGCCGAAACTGAAACTCGACGTGAACCGTATAGCCTTCGCGGGCAGCGAAGACACCATGCCGGCCCTTCTCAGGGATACCGTTGTCAATGTCCCTAAGGGACCGTTTAAAGTCAAGAATTGCGGCACAGGCAAGACAAACCTTTTCGCTCAGCAGTCAAATAACTACTTGGTACTCAAGGAAGAAAGCGGAAAAGGAATCTGGGGCGTTCCATTCGGTGCACCGATTTGCGGGGCTGTGGAAGACATTGACTATTTCGGAAACGGCAAGCTTCAGTTCCTGTTCGCTTCCGGGTCGAAACTATATCTCATCGACAGGCTTGGGCGCTTTGTGAAGCCGTTCCCGGTGGAACTTGGAAAGGAAATCCTTCTCGGCCCGGCCGCTTATGACTTTACCGGAGCGCACGGCTACACTGTGCAGGTACTTCATAAAGACAACACTATCGGAATGTATGATCTCCACGGGAAGAAACCTTCTTCGTGGAAAGGCATAAAAACAGAAGAAACAATCAAGTCATTGCCTGAACTGCTGAAAGTCAAGGGCAAGAGGTTCTGGGTAGTCAGGACTTCGGTGCGTACACTTGTGTTCGGATTCGACGGAGGCGAGCCTCTGTACAGCGGAAACGGAAACAAGATGCTGCTGCCCGACAGCAAGATCAATGTCAATGACAAGGGTACAGTGTCAGCCCTTTGCTATGACGGCAAAGAGAGGTCACTGAAACTTTGATTTTAAACTAGAAAATATGGAATTTCATTCAGTAAACAAACTCCTTGAGACGAGTTTCAAGAAAAACTGGGACCGTCCCGCGTTGTCGAACTACAAAGGACAGGATCTCGCCTACAGAGATGTAGCAAGAAGAATCGCAAAGCTTCATATCGCATTCGAGCAGTGCGGACTTGTGAAAGGTGACAAGGTCGCCATCTGCTCGAGAAATCAGGCCAACTGGGGCGTCAGCTTCCTCGCGGCATTGACCTACGGAGCAGTTCCGGTGCCTATTCTCCATGAATTCAAGCCAGGCAATATCCACTATCTCGTGAACCATTCCGAGGCGAAGGTCCTCTTCGTGGATGACGTCATCTGGGAAAACCTCTCAGAGGCTGAAATGCCTGGTCTTTATGTAGTTGTGCAGATCAATACCTTCGGATTCCTCTATTCCAAGACTGAGGAGATGTCCCAGGTCCGTGAGCATCTGAATGAAAGTTTCGGCCACAAATACCCGAACAACTTCGGTCCTGAGGACCTGGATTACTATGAGGACAGCGCCGATGAACTCGCATTGATAAACTACACCTCAGGTACTTCAGGATTCTCGAAGGGCGTCATGGTGCCTTACCGCTCGCTCTACTCCAACATCGAATTCGCGCACGTGCAGGCGATGCCTCAGCTCGACAATACTACAGAGGTCGTGTCAATGTTGCCGTCGGCCCACATGTACGGCATGATGTTCGAGTTCCTGTTCGAGATGACCATCGGTGCCCATGTGCATTTCCTTACACGTGTGCCTAGTCCGAAGATTATCATGCAGGCGTTTGCCGACATCAAGCCTCATATCATTATCGCCGTACCTCTCATCATCGAGAAGGTTTACAAGTCCAAGTTGAAGCCTATCATTGACAGGAACAAGATGGTGATGAATCTTCCTATCATTGACAAAGTGATTCAGAAGAAGATTCTCAATGAACTTGTCCATGCTTTCGGCGGCCGATTCTATGAAGTTATCATCGGAGGTGCAGCCTTCAATCCTGAGGTTGAGCGCTTCTTCCGCAAGATAGGATTTCCTTTCACGGTGGGTTACGGTATGACCGAGTGCGCTCCGATCATCTGTTATTCTGACTGGAAGGATGCTAAACTTGCTTCTTGCGGACCTGCTGCGATGAACATGTCTGTCCGCATTGATTCACCTGACCCTCACCATATTCCGGGAGAGGTGCTCGTGAAGGGCCCTAATGTTTTCCTCGGATATTTCAAGAATGAGGAGGCTACCAACAGTGTGATCGAGCCGGACGGCTGGTTCCATACCGGTGATATGGGAGTTCTGGACGAGCAGGGTTATCTCTTCCTGAAAGGCCGTTCAAAGTGCATGATTCTCGGACCTTCAGGCCAGAACATCTATCCTGAGGAAATCGAGGGCGTTGTGAACAATGTTACCTATGTCGTTGATTCACTGGTAATTGAAGATCATGGTTCGCTTGTTGCCCTTATCTATCCGGACTATCATCAGGCAGAGCTTGACGGACTCAGCAAGGCTGAACTTGAGGCGAAATTGCAGGAGACACTTCCTGAAATCAACAAGCAGGTTCCTAACTATGCGAAGATTGCCAAGATGGAATTCATGCCGGAGGATTTCGAAAGGACTCCTAAGAGAAGTATCAAGAGATATCTTTATCAGAGAAACTAATTTCATATATGAAGAAGTTCGACCGCAGTTATCTCAGGATGGCTCAGATATGGGCCGAAAACTCCTATTGCAAACGGCGTAAAGTCGGTGCGCTTCTCGTGAAGAACAATATGATCATCTCGGACGGGTACAACGGAACCCCGTCCGGGTTTGAAAATATCTGCGAGGACGAGAACGGGGTTACGAAGCCGTATGTGCTTCATGCTGAGGCCAATGCCATTACGAAGGTGGCCAAGTCCGGCAATAGTAGCGAGGATGCGACACTGTATGTGACGGCATCGCCTTGCATCGAGTGCGCCAAGCTGATTATCCAGGCCGGAATCAAGCGGGTCGTCTATCGTGACGAGTACAGGCTGCATGACGGACCGGACCTTCTCAAGCAGGCCGGAATCGAGGTCGAACAGGTCAATGTTGACGAACAATAGTGGTTTATGAAAGAGGGAGATAAATATAGCACGCTATCTGCCGTACTCGGGATCGTTATCGGTATTCTGGGTACGGTCTTGTTCTTTTCAGTAACTCGTCCGAGTCACAAGTTGAATGGCGATTATTCTGACTGGCGCAAACTGAATCTCATTCTTGAGCAGGTACAGGAAAACTATGTGGATACCGTTGATGTAAAGAAAGTTACGGATGCTGCTGTAGTGGCGTCCCTGGCTTCCCTTGACCCTCACTCCATCTATCTTCCGCCTGTGGATCTGGAGAAATCGGAGTCTGATCTCGCCGGAAATTTCGATGGAATCGGTATTCAGTTCAATGTCCCTAATGACACTGCCATTGTCCTGGAGGTCATCCCGGGCGGTCCGTCCGAGAAAGTAGGTCTCCAGCCTGGCGACCGTCTCCTGAAGGTGGACAGCACTGTTATCGCCGGCGTGAAATTTCCTCAGGACAGCATGGTCCGCCACATGAAGGGCCGTGCGGGAACCGAGGTGGAAGTGCTCGTGAAACGTGGCAAAGAGAGGATTCCGTTCAAGATTAAGCGCGGAAAGATTCCTGTCCACTGCGTGGATGCCGCTTTCATGATCAATGATACTACTGGTTATATTCGTCTTTCGAAGTTCAGCCGCACCACTTATCAGGAAGTCAAGGCAGCGGCCGAAAATCTTATCGAGCAGGGTCTTCGGAACCTTCTGTTCGATGTCAGGGACAATTCCGGCGGATATTTCGACCAGGCCCTGATGCTTTCCGACATGTTCCTTGAGAAGGGAGATGAAATCGTCTATCTTCAGGGACTTCATCGCAAACGTGAAGCATATAAGGCTGATGGAAAGGGAATTATGAAGGATATCACCCTCTCTGTCCTTATCAATGAAAATTCTGCTTCGTCGAGTGAGATTTTCGCAGGTGCGATTCAGGACAATGACAGGGGGACGATTGTAGGGCGCCGTTCTTATGGCAAGGGCCTTGTCCAGGAACCTGTCTATTTCAATGACGGTTCAGGTATCAGGCTTACGGTGGCTCGTTTCTATACACCTTCCGGAAGGTGTATCCAGAAACCTTATTCTGCTGATTACCAGTATGATATTTACAAGAGGTATGCTGATGGCGAGATGTTCGACAAGGACAGCATGAAGGTGGACAAGAAAGAGGTTTACCATACAGTCGGAGGCCGTACCGTTTATGGCGGAGGCGGAATCGTGCCGGATGTCTTTGTCCCTGTGGATACGACACTGGCCTCCAAGTTCTTCATCCGTTGCAACAAGAAGGCTACGCAGATGCGTTTCGCTTCCTATATTTTCGACAAGTATGCCAAGCAACTCTCTGAAATTGACGACTATAAGAAGCTGGATGCCTTCCTTGACGGACTGAACATCCCTTCTGCGTTCCAGTCTTATGCGGCTTCTGTTGACGGCATCGGGCCGGCTGCAGGGGAGTGGGCCGAGACGGAGGAATATCTGATTCCTCAGCTCCGCGCGCTGATCGGACGATATTCGAAACTTAGCGACAACGCTTTCTACCGCATTTATCTAAAGATTGATCCGGTCGTGAAAGCAGCATTGAAAAAAGAATAGGACTTATTTTCTGACCTTCACTCTGACGGCGACGCCGAGCAGGAGAAGTACTGAAAAGAATACGCAGAGTCTGCCTACAATGTCACCCTGACGCACAAAGAACGTCTGACGGTCATTGAGGCAGACTTTTCCTGTAAGTACGGCCGTTTCCCACCACTCGGTTTCCGCGACGATATCGCCTTTCTGGTTTATCAATGCCGAGATTCCCGTATTGGCGCTTCTTGCAATGTCGCGCCTTGTCTCGATGGCCCTGAGCGATGAATAACTCAGGTGCTGCCTGTATCCGGGGGTATTTCCCCACCATGAGTCATTGGTGATAACTGTCATCAGTTCAGCACCTTTGCGCACATATTCGGCGAAATGTTCCGGATAGACGGACTCGTAGCAGACAGCGCAGCCGACAGGTACAGAATCATTGACCTTGCCCGTCGAATCCCTTTTCTCGCAGTTCAGCAGCGTCACTTCGTCCTGGCCGATATTTCTTCCCATCACTCCTCCCAGGAGGTCGTCAATCTTGCAGAAAAATGCCGGGTACGGGGTCATTTCCACGCCGACTACGAGCTTGGATTTGTGGTAGATCTGTTCCGGTCTGTTGCCGGTGAGCATCAATGCCGAGTTGTGCGTCTCTATCCACATTCCGTCGCTGACCTTCCTCGCAGTATGAGACGGAACTGTCTCTGATTCAATGAGATCGTAGGTCGATGCGCCCATCAGGAGGCTCGCGTCAGGCCTTTTTTCAATGATGTTTTCGAAGCGTCTGAGGGTTCTGCTGAAGCTCAGATTGTTTAGGCAGACGTGGCTCGTGAAGGTCTCCGGAGCTACCGCCAGCACCATCCTGCCGGTGTCTGTTTTTGTCAATGCTTCTGTGAGCTGGCCTGCAAGAATCGCGTCCTGCTGGTCCTGGCTCAATGTCTGGAATTTCTGGTACGGGTCAATGTTAGGCTGCAGCACCACTACGTCGATGGTCTTGCCGGCGACTTCGTCGTAGGAATTGTATATATGCATTGACAGTGCGATCGGGGCTGCGAGCAGGAGAAGATAGCCTCCGGCTGCGGCGGTCTTGGCTTTGGCGTTGAACATTGACCAGCTTCCGTCTGATAATGAGACCATTATGCCGAACAGGCCGAGGTTGCAGGCCCAGATCCAGAGGGAACCGCCGAGGGTGCCTAGATATTCATACCACTGCGCCATTGACAGTGTTCTTGCGAAGGCGTTGCCGAGGACGAGCCATGGCCAGGAGATTTGTGCGGAGGTGAGGTAGTATTTTTCCCATGCGATCCACATCATTGCGAGGAGGATGTACGGCAGGGAGCCTTTCAGGATTTTGCGGCTCCATCTGAACAGGCCGAATATGACGGACATCTGGAAGGCATTGGCCAGTACTGCGAAGATTCCTCCGCCGATGGTTGCGTTGCAGACCCAGAATGTGGTGGCTGCGTTCCAGAGTACGAAGGCGCTGTAGTGCCAGAGCCATATCCTGCGTGTGCCTGTCATGGTCGCGATTCTTTCCATGCAGAGGAGCGGCACGAGTCCGAACAGGGCCAGCAGTCCTGTGTGGGGCACCAGATAAGGGATGGACATCAGGACGACGAAGAGAAGGACCAGAATTGCAAGAAGTGTATTTTTGTTTTTCATTTTGTCTGTTTTTTTATGCTTTGAGGGCCTGCTTTTTGACGGTAGGCCATTCTGCTTGTGCAAAGATATGAATTAATTGTTATCTTTGCATGATTATGGTCATGTGAGAAACGCGTATTTTGCGTATAGTCCGGCATGACAAAAATTGATTCATATGCTGCTTGATATTCTAAAAGGCTTCATCATAGGCATCTGTGCGTCTGTCCCTTTGGGGCCGATTGCTATTCTCGTTATACAGAAGTCTTTGAGTGATGGACATAAAGCCGGTTTTTTTGCCGGGCTTGGTGCATGTCTCGTTGATACGATTTTTGCGGTCATCGCTGTTTTTGCATTGGCAATCGCGGAGACTTTCATTGAAAATTACAGTGATTTGATAATGGCCGGCGGCGGTATTGTGGTTACGCTCCTTGGCTGCAGTATGACGTTGAAGGACCCGTTCAGGAAGATGAAAAGGGAGGATGCCCATTCTTCTTATTCCATGAAGGATTTCTTTCAGGCCGTGTTCATGGGAATTTCCAATCCGGGCGCCATTTTCGTGATATTCGCTCTGTTTGCGTTCTTCGGCATTGAACTGGAACCTCATGATTTCAGGGTTGCGCCTCTTCTGCTTTCGCTCAGTGCGGGTTCGGCTCTTTATTGGTTCTTCTTTTCGTGGGTTTTCAGCAAAATCCGCAAGAATTTCAAGTTGGGGACCATCCTGTGGATTAACCGTATCACGGGTGTCATCGTGACCATCATCGGAATCGCGCTTCTGACGGATGGTGTTATGGAACTGATTTTCACCAAGTAGTGTAACATTGAACAAACTTATTCTGGAATATGGATTTTAAGGGATTTTTCGGCAACTGGTTCGTGAGAAATGTGCTTGCGGCCTGCGTTGTGGTGTTGGCTCTTGTTTTCGTGGCCAATTTTTTTCTCAAGATTGGAACTCATCATGGTCAGGAGATCGAGGTGCCTGATTTTACCAATATGAGTGTGAGTGACGCTTCTTATCTGGCGTCTGACAGGGGTATCAGAATCGATGTGACTGATTCTGTGTATGTGCGCAAGATGGGGCGCGGTCTGGTGTTTTCCCAGGTGCCGAAGGCTGGCAGCCATGTGAAGACCGGACGTCGTATCCTGCTTACTATCAATTCGGTGTCTCCGAAGAAGACTACCATGCCTGACCTTGTCGGCTTTTCCATGAGGCAGGCTAAGGCTGAGCTTTTGTCCAAGGGCTTGATCCTCAGGAATCTGCGTTATGTGGAGGATATCGCTACCAATAATGTGCTCAGGCAGCTTTATCGCGGCAATGATATCAAGGCGGGCAAGGCCATTGACAGCGGTTCTGAAATCGACCTTGTTGTCGGTCTCGGTACTGATGACCAGACTTTTGTGCCGGATGTTACGGGTATGAAGTATATGAGGGCTGTGGATGCGCTGCATGACAATTCTCTGAATGTGGCGAAGCTCCGTTTCGACAAGGATATCCGCACTTACAGTGATTCTCTGGATGCTGTGGTCTATAAGCAGACTCCTTCGGCTTCTGATATGTCTGTTCTTATGGGAACTGAGGTAACTCTTTATCTTTCAAAGGACAATAAATAATTTACGATGGCAGAGAACGAGATTTTCAATGATGATGAGTTGCAGGAGCCATCAGGTGACGGACTTATAATCGAGGAGGGGGCCGACTGTGCTTCCGAGGAGGATGAGCAGGGGATGTTCGAGCATTTCAGGCTCAATGTCGATAAGGGTCAGACGCCGCTGAGGGTGGACAAGTACATGGCGTGTCATCTGATGGACACGTCGCGCCATCGTGTGCAGCTTGCCATCAAGAACGGGTATGTGCGTGTCAATGACAAACTTGCGAAGGCCAATCTCATTGTACGCCCTGGTGATGTCATCCGTTTCGTGATGCCTTATGAAAGGCGTGGTTTCGAGGTGCTTCCTCAGGATATTCCTCTGGATATTGTCTATGAGGATGATGACCTTCTTGTTGTCAACAAGCCTGCGGGTATGGTTGTCCATCCGGGTCATGGCCATTTCGAGGGGACATTGATCAATGCCTTGTCCTATCATCTTGGCATTTCCCAGGGGCCTGACGCGAAGGATGAGCGTATGGGTGTGCTGGTTCATCGTATCGACATGGATACTTCCGGTCTTCTTGTCGTCGCGAAGAATGATGAGTCGCAGCTTGACCTCGCCGGGCAGTTTTTCAGGCATACCATTGAGCGTAAGTATGTTGCGGTTGTCTGGGGCAATCTGAAGGAGGATGAGGGTACGATTACCGGCAATATCGGCCGTGATCCGAATGACCGTCTCCGTTTCAAGGTTTATCCGGATGGTGACAAGGGCAAGCATGCTGTCACTCATTACAAGGTTCTGGAGCGTTTCGGTTATGTGACGGTAGTGGAGTGTCGTCTGGAGACGGGCCGCACTCACCAGATTCGTGTCCATATGAATTATATCGGCCATCCTCTTTTCAATGATGAGCGCTATGGCGGTTCGGAGATTCGCAAGGGCACTATCTACACGAAGTACAAGCAGTTCATCCGCAATTGTTTCGAGCTTTGTCCTCGCCAGGCTCTCCACGCCAAGACGTTGGGTTTTGTGCATCCCCGCACGCGTGAGTTCATCCGTTTCGATTCAGCCTTGCCGGCAGATATGTCAGCCCTGATTTCCAAGTGGCGTGACTATGCCGGAAACATGCCGGATGAGGAAGATTGACTGAAGGGGTTTCACGTTTGTGGAGTCCCGTTTTTATGGTTTATGGGAGGGGCTGTTTAGCATTGGCTTGAACTGGATTTTTGTGGCATTGGCTTTCCTCTATCCCGTTTTGCGCTTTGGTGCGATGCCATACCGTAGGCTGTGCCTGATTCCAGATTGATTAAAGCGTGGTCGTAGCATCCCTGTGCTTCCTTACATTGACCTGTCGTTGGGGCTTTTGAACATTGGCCTGTCGCCAGTTGTTTTGCGTTGGCCCGTCTTTGGCATCTCCTTGCATTGGCCTTCCTCCGGAGATTTTTTCATTGGCTTTCCTCTATCCCGTTTTGCGCTTTGGGTGCGGCGCCATACCGTAGGCTGTGCCTGATTCCAGATTGATTAAAGCGTGGTCGTAGCATC
>ENA-ORRE01000681-ORRE01000681.1-human-gut-metagenome-genome-assembly--contig:-NODE-681-length-25658-cov-37.906769_pt1 | contig 25658 bp, 23 predicted proteins | sample MGYA00242171_ERZ509126 | MGnify/ENA primary metagenome ERZ509126 (study PRJEB26280, sample SAMEA2338648) | human gut metagenome | biome: human gut; feature: human-associated habitat; material: faeces... | reverse complement strand
CCTCTATCGCATTGCTAAACTTTACGCCTACCCACACTAAATAACTACTGAGCCGGAACTGTACCTGTTGTCCGTCCCGCGGTTCGAAGGCCTTCGCATTGCCCATCTTGCAGAGACAGACAACGCCAGAGCCCACGCCGATATGAAAAACACTTTACCCCTTCTGAAAAAACACAGGATACCTTCATTGATAAATGATAGGTACTTCTACCTGTATATCCCAAAAGGGGATGCGAATAATCACATCCCTGGAATCTACCGTTGTCTCGTCTTTAGCAAGATTGAAGTTTGCGAAGTTCCGAACCGCCAAGACAAAACGTTTAGTAAACGCCTTATAAATATGTCGTGATACCCATATCATCCCACCCTTCCGCCCATAGTAGTTTCCTACAAACAGGCATCGGCGTGGTCTCCGTTACTTTACATTTGACCGTTCACTGGGATGGACGATCCTGTAAGCTAAGGATTACGAGTAATCAGTTGCAAATATACAATTTATTTTTTATAATGTTGCGGTTTCTTGAATATTATTTTTCCGGAAATTAAAAACTTTATAAAGGCTATCTGCAATACGGAAAAATTCTGTAATTTTGCCCGTGTTTAGCATCGATGATTATTGGGCACTTTAAGTTTGAAGACTCTAAAGACACAAAAGTTATCGCTCATCACCAAATTATAAAATCAATTACAATCACCAAACATTAAACAAACTGGAGACAGGCAAATGAAGAATATCATATCGATAATAGTAACATTGCTGAGTATCTGTAATATTGACGCATCAGCATACGTGAAATATGTCACAACCAACCTGAACTTACGCTACGGTCCCGGTACCGATTATTCTGTATTAGCCGTAATTCCCCAAGGTACACAAGTAACGATTGATGAAGATTGTGACTGCAAATGGGTACCTGTGGAGTATCAAGGGAAAGTAGGTTATATCTCTACAAAATACTTATCAGAAAGCAAACCGACGACATCATATACTTCAAAGAAAACTATTTCTTCACACAAACGGAGCCTAAAGAACTCAAGCAACAGGAACTATAAATTCGGTTCTGGTCGTTATTACACGAATGTAGACGGTTATAGAGTCCAATCACCAACATACAGCAAACGCAAACCTGCCGGTGCAACCGCACTATGCAGGGACGGCACCTATAGTTACTCACGTAACAGTAGAGGGACATGCTCTCATCATGGCGGAGTCAAAAGATGGCTATAGAAGAAAACAACATCAAATTATCCTACTTATTAGGCGAACTGATTGACAATATGAACGAACACTCAAAAGGAAAGTATGGCTATATATTCGCACAATACTTGAGAAAGGAAGGGTGTATAGATTTGGTATTGTCCGATGACGGATATATATAGATTCAAGATAGATAAAAAGGCGTATATATAGTTTAAACAGCAGTATCTTTGCAAACGCAACGATAAAGGTTTTATATTAAAAAAACATGGAAATAAAGCATATAATATTCGACTTCGACGGCACGCTGATGGACACAGCACCCGTAATACTGGCAACAATGGCCGCGACGATAAAGGAAATGGGACTGCCCGAGCGCAACAGGGAGCAGTGCCGCGCAACAATAGGAATGCGACTCGAAGACATTCCGGCGGAGCTGTTCCCTGAAGTTCCGGACATATCAAAGGAGTATGCGGCAACATACAGACGACTTTTCACACTGGAGAACAAGCCCGGCATCGCGCAACCCTTCCCCGGAGTGATTGATACTCTACGCAAACTGCACTCGCTCGGCTATCCGATGGCAGTAGCCAGCAGCCGCAACCATAAGTCATTGCAGGAGTTTGCTGACAACTTCGGACTGGCGGATTTGTTCTGTATGCTCATCGCCGGCGATGATGTAAAGGAGGCGAAACCCGCTCCCGAGCCTGTGCTTACCGTATGCCGGGAAATGGGATGGACTGCCGCCGAGACGCTTGTCGTGGGCGATGCAACGTATGATATACTGATGGGGCGAAACGCCGGATGCCCAACGTGTGCGGTAACTTACGGCAACCAGTCGCGCGACCAGCTTCTTTCCGCATCTCCCGACCATATAATTGACTGTTTCCCGGATTTGCTCACAATACTAAATAATTAATTGCACATACATTCTCGATGAGGAATCCTGCTGTGGTTCACTGGCATTTTGGCCTTAGCTCGCAGTAATCCGAATACAGTACTCGAGTAATCCGGGTGTAGTACTCGAGTAATTTGGGTGTAGTACTCGAGTATTTCAGGCTCGATTACTCGAGTATTTTGGCTTTAGTACTCGAGTATTTAGGGCTTAGTACTACACGGTTTAGACCATTCTTGCCGTCAAGCCGCTATTTATCTGTAAAATCAACGGTCTACCGATATTGCGCAAACCTTACGAAATAGACTTCTCGCGTCCGAAGAACCAGGGGGAAATCCGCAACTTGTCTGCCCCCCACGCGATGGCGAGGCTGCCGGCTGTGGCGATGAATACGGAGACAAGGAGGAAGAGTGCACCGCTCGGTTCAAGGCGGAGGAGATGGGGCTGATAGAGCTTTGCAAGGATGGTGAACAGTGGGGAGAAAAGAAGCAGGGGCAGGGTGTTGCGCCCGATGAATGTCATCACGATGAGCACACGGCGAGGCGTGTGGCGACAGAGATACATGAGGAAGCTCATAACGAAATAGACCATCAGGATGCCGGCAGGATGCGACTTGTCGAGCCACGCGGGAACACAGGCTATCAGTATGACCGGAAGGATGGTCCAGGGCTGTTTCGGAAAAGCCGAAAGGAAGTCGGGCACGTATTGGCGCAGCACCATTCCGGCAAGGAAATAGCAGGCGTTGGGGAACGACAGGGCCACTCCGCAATGGGGCAAGGCACAGGCGGCAATGATGAAGAAAAGAGGAGAGAGGAGAGAGGAGAGAGGAGAGAGATATGTCTTTATAAACAAGGATTGGGGGTTGAGGATTGGTGATTGGAGAGGGAAGGATTGAGGATTGGGTATTGAGGATTGAGATATGTTTTGCCCGATGATACGGGAGAAGAGGACATGGCTCAACCGATTCGAGATATAATACATGAGTCCGCAAACCATCAGCGTGTGGAGATACCAATACGGCCCGAGCGGATTCAGAACGAGCTTGGAAAGCAGAAGCGGCAGGGTGAGATTGGCGATATGTTCGCGTATGGGCAGCACCGAGGCAGCGAGCACATAGCCGCTTTCCATTATGGCGTAGGGGATGAATATCCACAGGATGGAACGCAGGAAGCGGCGCAACGGTTTGCCGACATTGAACAGATAGCCGGAGATAACGAGGAAGCCGGGCATGTGGAAGGTATATACCACGTGCTTAGCGTATGGGTATGTGTCGCCGATATAGACGAGATGGAACGCAATCATCAGCAGGATGAATACGCATTTCATATAGTCGAGTTGTTCTATTCTTTTCTTCATCTTTTTTTATTTCGGGAATTTCGGACGTATTATATTCGGACATTAGCCAAAGAGGAATGACAGATTAGGCTGCATAGGCACGCTGTTTTCCATTCTCAAAATCGAATTATCGGTGTAGGAAACGTTGCTTCAGCTTGTTCCAAAGTGATGTTTTCTGATATAATATATATAAGGAGAAGGCGGCGCTGAACAGGAAGATGGCTGTGCCGAGAAGCCAATAGAGCCAGCCGTAAGCACAGAGCGTGAGGACATAGGCGGATATGCCGAGGGGCAACTGCACCATAGCATAAAGGCAGACGCGCGAGGAAAGGAAATAGCGATAGCGCAAACCGGCATAAAGGAGTATCACGATAAGCTCGGCAACGTAGGACAACGACAGGGCGACACCTGCCCCAAAGAGTCCCCAAGAGTGATAGCAAAACATTATAAGCGCCACTTGGCCGATGACGAAAACGGCATCGAGAACGACAAACGCCACGGAATGGCCTTTGGCAAGGGTGATGTATTCCATCGGGGTGGTGATGACTTTCAGATATATCGAGAACGCCGCCACCTGTGTCATGGCCACAACGGGCATGAACCTGCTGCTATACAGCAATGGGAGGAGTATGGGCAAGCCTACGATAAAGAGTACGAGCATGGGCGAAAGCAGAAGCAGAGACACTTCAATCTGTTGGTTGACGGTGGTGTTCACGGCCTGTCTGTCGGTATTGACAGCCGAAAGCCGGGGGAAATAATCGGCCTCCATAGCCGAGGCAGCAATTCCGGCTAAGGTAATGATGAGTATATAACCGGCATTATAAAGGCCCACTTCGTCGAGCGTTCCATATACATTGAGGAACGAGCGGGTGAGGATTTCGGAACCGCTGGTTATGATTCCGCCAAAGACAAAAGCCAGTCCGAGGCGCACCATCTGCATACCTTCGCCAAGAAGACCGCGCGAACAGCGTATCTGGAGTGGATAGTACCGGAAGGAATAGAATATCGTGAGCAACATCGTTGTCAAGGCCATAAGCACGATGACGGGTACGATGCCCGGCTGACCGAAAAAGGAATAAATAGGAACGGAAATTAAAAGGGATGCAAGAACCGCGCAGACTTGGATTACGGCCAACTGGCGCAGTCGGCGGGTGGCTTTCAGAATGGCCGTTTCGCCACCGGTAATGGCGAGCAGGCCGACGGCGGGAGCGAGCAGAACGAAGTGCAGCGTGTGGTCGCCCCACGAGAAAGCGCTGCTACTGAGTATCGGTCCGGCAACGACGCAAACGAGCATTCCTATGACTGCGGTGAGCAAAGCCCACGCCCGGATGATGCGAATCTGATGGTTTATGAGGCCGGTATCTCCACTGTCCGCCACTTCCGAGAGATGCTTCACCGCGCTTACCGGCAAGCCGAGATTCGTAGCCTGCGAAATGAAATTGACCGTAGTGTTGAACAGCGACGCGAGTCCCATACCTGCCGGACCGAGAATGACGGCCACGAGCTTGTTGCGCACAAGCCCAATCAGAATATTCAGCCCTTGCACCCCGCCGAATATTCCGGTATATTTCAGTACGTGTCCGTAGCCTTTTCTCGATTCTTCGTCGTTCATCCTTTTAATTAACGGATAGCATACGGTTTTATTACATTCTGGCAAAAGACTATCGCAAGAAAACGCTTTGAGTAGTTAATAGTAAAAATCGCTTACTGCGCCATCTGTATAATCCGGTCTCCCCCCTTGGGGGACTAAGGGGAGCCAAACGTTATTCGTCGCAACCGTAGACGTTCTCATATATCTTGCGCCTCACAGTATCGAAGCTGGCAGCCTCATCGAGTTCGCCGCAAACCATCAGGCGCAACGGCAGGAAGTCATCGCCCTTGCGATAAGGCGGCTGCCGATAGTCACTCTCCCACAGTATGAAGCCACAACGCTCATAGAAACCGATGCGGCGGCGCGCAATATCATCCTCGGGCAACTCCACTTCGAGTACCAGCGACGTCTTAACCATAGCCTTCACCGCATCGAGCACCAGCTTTCCATATCCCCGGTTGCGCATCTCCGGCGCTATGGCGAAGTGTTCCACATAATGGAACGTACCGAAATCCCAATACGTGAACAGTCCCACCGGCCGTCCTTCATCGCACACGAGATTATTATAAAACATCCGGTTCTTCTCCGTAAACGCCCTCAGTTCCTCCGGTTCGCGGTATTCCTCGCGCGGGAAAGCCTGCGTCATCAGGCCTTCCATAAAGCGATATTCCGCACTGTCTGTATCTGTTATCCGCTGAATTGTTATCATAGCTATATTGTTTTTAGCAACAAATATACGACTTTTCATGGTATCTATATCCTATGATGCCCATTTTTAATGCATGACATTACAATTTTTGCAGAAGAATATCAATGTTAAACCTTTTTTATTACCTTTGCATAAGTTAAACTGCACTCGACAAATTGAGAGTAAACTCTCTTTGTACTCATTTGCATTAACTTTGCATAAGTTAAGCTACACTCGACAAATTGAGAGTAAACTCTCTTTGTACTCATTTGCATTAACTTTGCATAAGTTAAGCTACACAACGCTGTACGGCTCTTAAAGAAAGGGCTTTGACACTGAAAATATATAAAATAAAATATGAAGCATTATGATTTCATTTGAATGCGACTACAACAACGGAGCACACCCGAAGGTGTTGCAGAGACTTACTGAAACGAATGACGAAACAACGCTGTGCTACGGATTCGACAGGTTCTGCGACAGCGCAAAGGAAAAGATAAAGGAATGCTGCGAGACCCCGGACGCACAAGTGTGGTTTTTGGTGGGGGGAACGCAGACAAATGCGACGATTATCGACTCTGTACTGCATACGTATGAGGGCGTAGTGTGTGTGAACACGGGACACATAAACACACACGAGGCTGGAGCGATTGAGTTTACGGAGCATAAGGTCATTACCATTGAGGAGAAGGACGGCAAGATGGAGGCGGAGACGCTGGACCGTTATTTAGATAATTTCCTGCACGACGGCAACGCGTCGCACTCGGTGTATCCGGGAATGGTGTATATCACATTCCCGACGGAGTATGGCACACTGTACTCGGCGGAGGAACTCGACAATATATATAAGGTGTGCCGGAAGTATGACTTACCGCTGTATGTGGACGGGGCGCGACTGGGTTACGGTCTGACAGCGGACGGCAACGACATCACGCTGCCCTATTTAGCGAAGCACTGCGACATTTTCTATATCGGGGGAACAAAAATCGGCGCGCTGTGCGGCGAGGCTGTGGTGTTCACTCACAACAATGCGCATCCGCATCTCTTCAATATCATAAAGCAACATGGTGCGCTCGTGGCAAAAGGCAGGATGTTAGGGTTGCAGTTTGAGGCTCTGTTCACAGACAATCTGTACTTTGAAATCGCGCATCATGCCAACGAGATGGCGATGAGAATGAAGAAAATGTTTGAGGAAAAAGGGTATAAGTTCTTTATAGATTCGCCTACAAACCAACAGTTTATAATATTGAAAAACGAGGAAGTGGCGCGTCTCGAAAAGGAAGTGATATTCACCCACTGGGGCAAATATGATGAGAGCCACACCGTCTGCCGCTTCGTTACGAGCTGGGCTACGACGGAAAAGGAACTGAACGAACTGGAAAGGATATTGAACGGACTATAACCTGCATTATTTAATGCAGGATAAAAAATGGGATAGCATCATTCTGCTATCCCAGTTACACGGATTTTATTTCTTAAAGGATTGGCATACATGGTCAGTATGCGCTCACGCAGGAAGTCTTCGTCTTTGTTTGGTATATCAATCTTGGCCAACTGGCTCTTGACATACCCCTCGAAGAAGGCTCGGTCTTCGGCTGTATAGTGTGCGCTCATATCGCCGTCGCCAAGCATTTCGGCAGCGATATAGTTGCCGGGATAAAGGCGATAGTTGGAATGTATCAGCCGGTCGATATGCTCTGCCACTGTGTCGAACATCTCAGTCTTAGGCATTTCCTTGTCGAGAGAGAGCAGCCAGGAATCGATGCAGGGCGCGCTGTGATAGTGGATGCGGCCTTTGAAGCCCATGATTCCCGTGCGCATACTATTTATATCGTCCTGCGCCGACTTCTTCCAACCTTCAACATCACGCTTCAACTGGAACTCGGCGGCTTTCAGATAGTCGCAGGGGTCGAACTCGTAGGATATCGTGAGGGGCGCGAGATGCAGTTGCAGAAGTCTTTCAACGGCCGAGCCCTCGCCACCCATAGCCATCATCTTGAGTATGGCGGGCTGTGTGCGGTCGTCGGAATCTTTGGCACGGCCTTCGCGCTGGGCTATCCATATATTTTCGTTCTTGCCGGAAATGGCGTAGTGCATATATTCCGAAAGCCGCTTGCTGGCCATAAGCATCTGGCGGGGTTGCAGACTTCGCTCCACGATGAACGACTTATTGACACGTACAAGGGTCTTCACCCACGGCAGAGACAGCAGGTTGTCGCCGATGGCTATCTCGCAAGTAGTAGTGAAACCGGCATCGATGAGCAGTTTGCTGAGCAGAGCGGCGTCGAGAACGATGTCGCGATGGTTGCTTATAAAAGTGTATCTGCCGGTGTTGTCTATCGCCGAAGCATCGAAGTCACAGCCATGACTGGCCTTCGACAGCAACCCTTCGAGGAAGGGATAGCAAAACGCCTTCTGGAAATCGAGGCTGGTTTTGCAGGCACGCATCTTCGCGGCGAGGGCCTCAAAAGGTACATCGGGGAAGATAAACTCCACCACCTTGCGAAACTGTTCTTCGGCTATGAGCCTGTCGAAAACCTCCGGCAACTCCTCGGGAGCATACGGCCGTATTGAGTCAAAATCCTGATTCATATTTTTCTAATGTTCTCAAAGAATTAGACTTGGGCTGTTTAGAATTGGTTTTCCACGATGTCTGTCAGCACATCCTTTATGTCGAGGCCTGCCGCACGCACCTGTTGTGGTATGAAACTGGTAGCGGTCATGCCCGGAGTGGTATTTATCTCAAGCATCATTATCTTGTCGCTGCCGTCAGATTCCTTCTGTATGATGTAGTCGATACGTATGATTCCGTTCGCACGCAGGATGTCGTAGATGCGGCTTGTCTCCTCAGCCACACGCTTGGCGGTGTCGGGATTGAGACGCGCCGGCGTTATCTCCTGCACCTGTCCGTTGTATTTCGCATCGTAATCGAAGAACTCGTTATTCGTAACGACCTCTGTTGCCGGGAACACAACCGACTTTTCACGGGTTTTATAGACACCGATAGAAATCTCCGTTCCATCCATAAAGCCCTCTATCATCACCTCGTCGCTCTCCATGAAAGCCATACGCAAGGCCGGAGCCAGTTGGTCGAGGTTCTTCACTTTAGACACCCCGAAGCTGCTTCCGTCTGCCGCAGGCTTCACAAAACACGGCATTCCGATTTCTTTCATGAGTTTTTCCTCATCTATCTGGTCTTCTTCGCCACGTCTGACGAGCATACTTGGCGCCACATTCACGCCAAAGCCGCGCAGATAATTGTTCAGGACAAACTTATCGAAAGTCAAAGCCTCAACGAGAACATTGCTTGTTGAATACGGCAGTTTGATAAGGTCGAAATAGCCTTGCATCAGTCCGTTCTCGCCCGGAGTACCGTGGATGGTGATATAGGCATAGTCGAACATCACCGCCTTGCCATCTTTCATGAATGAAAAGTCGTTCCGGTCGATTTTAGCAATCTCTCCGTTGTCGAAGTTTACGTGCCAATCTGTATCCTTAACGTCTACGATATAGACATCATAGCGTTCTTTATCGAAAAATGAATACAGGCCTTGTGCGGAGCGCATTGATACATCATGCTCCGAGGAGTCGCCACCGCAAACGATGGCTATGGTTCTTTTCAGATTCTTCATAGTTCTATTTTGTTTTTCAACCTAAGGCACGGTGAGCCGCACCCGGTCATACCTTATATATTATATATAACGTGATTAATTTGCAAAAGTGTCATTTGTCGTGCCTTTCATATATACGCGCCATCGCTCAATCAGCTTCTGCAAGTCCTCCGGAAGTTCCGAAGTGAAATCCATCTGCTTCCTTGTCTTGGGATGAACGAAGCCGAGAGTGCGCGCGTGCAGAGCCTGACGGCCGCACACCTTAAAGCAATTCTGGATGAAAGCCTTGTATGTGCTGCTGCGGTTTCCACGTATAATCTCCATTCCTCCGTATCTCTCGTCAGCGAACATCGGGTGTCCGATATGTTTCATGTGGGTACGAATCTGATGTGTCCGCCCTGTTTCCAAGATACATTCAACCAACGTAACATAACCGAAGCGCTCTATAACGCGGTAATGAGTTACAGCGGGCTTACCTATCTCGGAGTCAGGCGGGAATACCGTCATACGCAAACGGTCTTTAGGATCGCGCGCTATGTTGCCCTCTATGCGCCCTTCATCCTCGACGAAATTGCCCCAAACGAGTGCGTTATAGCTTCTGTGCGTGGTCTTGTTGAAGAACTGCACGCCGAGATTTGTCTTTGCTTCGGCCGTCTTCGCAATTACAAGCAGACCGCTGGTGTCCTTGTCTATGCGATGAACCAAACCCACTTCGGGGTCATTCGGGTCGTAAGATGGAAGATTACGCAAATGCCATGCTATGGCGTTCACCAACGTTCCGTGGAAGTTTCCCACACCGGGATGCACCACAAGACCTGCCGGTTTGTTTATCACCATAACATCGTCATCCTCATAAACGACGTCGAGCGGTATGTCTTCAGGCTCGATTGTCGTGTCATGTCGTGGACGGTCGAGCATCAAAGTTACGACATCGTCCGGCCGAACCTTATAATTGCTCTTTACCGGATGGTCATTTACGTGTATGAATCCGGCCTCGGCAGCCTTCTGTATCCTGTTTCTGCTGGAATGTTGCAGATGCTCGAACAAGAACTTGTCTATGCGGACAGGGTCTTGTCCTTTGTCTACAACCACACGAAAATGCTCGTACAACTGTTGCTCTTCGTCGTCTATGTCTTCTATATTATCTGTTATGACTGTTTCGTCCGCCATACATTAATTCATATTTATATTACTGCCATACCCTATCACGGGCCATCCCACTTATGGATTAGGCACATCAGAATGTGAGGAGTGGTCTATCTCATTTCCTTCGGCATCTACCTGCACCTCCACTTCCTCGTACACGTAATCGGGCACATCAACCTCACGTTCGCCGTACTCCACTTCCTCATCCTTCAAGAAAGCCGAGTCTGCCGCAGTTACGATACGCGTTCCGTCGCCCACCTGCACCATGATTTTGGCATCGATAGGCACTCTGTCGCCTGCTTTCACAGAACGGCCGTTCACCTTTATTCCGTATATCCAATCGCGTTCGCCGGGAATATACTCCGGCTCTGTTATCTTAAAGCCCATCGAAACCATCCTCGCACGCACCTCACGCCACGAGCCATTCTCTATGACATCGGGTATGACAAGCGTCGGCGGACTTGCCGCATTAATGGTAACATATACTATATATCCGCCTTTCACGCGCTTTCCAGGATCCGGCGACTGCTCCAAAATACAGTCGGGTGGCAGCTTTTCGTTATATCCCGTATCGTTGATAGCAATGTCAAGGCCTAAAGCATCGAGCTTATCCTCAGCATCATCATATTGCATATTCACAATATTGGGAACCACTATCGACTCACCGTGCCGGGTATAAAAGTCCAGCCCTATCCTCACGCCCAGGGCAATAAACGCTATCACGATAAGCACCGCGACAATATTTCCCCAAACATACGCACTTGCGAACTTTCCGAATAAGTCTTTTTTTGCCATTATCTATCTGTTAGTAAAACACATTGCTACCGCCGACAAAATTAAATAAAAAAACGGAAAGAAGCAAAGAATAGGCTCTACTTCTTTCCGTTTTCCCAAATTTATCCGTTCAACGCGGATTATTTTCCATGATGCTCGTCAGACACAGTTAACTTCTTGCGTCCCTTAGCACGACGAGCTGCCAACACGCGGCGGCCATCCTTTGTTGCCATTCTCTGACGGAAGCCGTGCTTGTTCACTCTTCTTCTGTTGTGAGGCTGAAATGTTCTTTTCATTGTTCTATTTATTTTATTTTGTTATTATTCCTATTATTATACACCACTATTAAACAAGAAGATACCGCCCGCAACACATCTCGCAGACAGTTTTCACTCTCATTTGGGGTGCAAAAGTACTCATTCTTTTTCAAATAACCAAGAATTATGCAATTTTTAGTCCTATTATTTATGTTTTTTTCTATAAAATACGTAACTTTGCAGCGCATTTAAGCCTATAAACAAGATATAGATAACAAATTCAAGATAAAGTAATTATGATTAAATCACAAGACATTAAGAAAGGCACTTGCATCCGTATGGATGGCAAGCTGTACTTCTGCATCGACTTCCTGCACGTAAAACCGGGTAAAGGAAATACTATCATGCGCACCACTCTGAAAGATGTTGTAAGCGGACGAGTACTTGAAAAGCGTTTCAACATCGGTGAAGCTCTCGAAGACGTGCGCGTAGAACGCCGCCCATATCAGTTCCTCTACAAAGAAGGTGAGGACTATATCTTCATGAATCAGGAGACTTTCGACCAGATTCCTATCGCCAAAGAACTCGTTACCGGTGTTGACTTCATGAAAGAGAGCGATGTTGTCGAGGTTGTCAGCGACGCCGACACAGAGACTGTACTCTATGCCGAGATGCCGGTAAAGACTGTTTTGCGCATCACTCATAGCGAGCCGGGTATCAAAGGCGACACAGCTACAAACGCTACCAAGCCTGCTACTCTCGAGACTGGCGTTGAAGTTCGCGTACCGCTGTTCATCAACGAAGGCGACCTCATACAGGTTGACACTCGCGACGGCAGCTACTTGCAGCGCATGAAGGAGTAATAGACAGCTCCAGACAAACAAGAGAACACTTTGTTTCATACAAAGACGTGATAATGGAGAATTATGATATATGCCTATCTGCAATCGGATGGTAGTATCATAGTTCTCCATTTTCCGTTTCATACCCACACTAACATCAGTTATTCGCCATCATGAAATACTCCATTATAGTTCCGGTATATAACCGTCCCGACGAAGTCGATGAACTTCTCACAAGTCTGACAACGCAGAGCCTCAACGACTTCGAGGTGATAATAGTCGAGGACGGCTCGCAAATAACCTGTCAGGATGTGTGCAAACGCTACACCGACAGACTGAATCTGAGATATTTCCTCAAAGAGAACTCCGGTCCGGGAAACAGCCGCAACTATGGAGCTGAGCGCGCTGAGGGCGAATACCTTATTATATTAGACAGCGACGTGGTTCTGCCCGACGGCTATATGAAAGCCATTGACGACGAACTGCAAGCCAATCCTGCCGACGCGTTCGGCGGTCCTGACTGTGCCCACCCGTCGTTCACCGACACACAAAAGGCCATCTCCTACTCCATGACCAGCTTCTTCACAACCGGAGGCATCCGAGGAGGCAAGAAGAAACTCGACAAATTCTATCCGCGCTCGTTCAACATGGGCATACGCGCCGATGTCTACCGCAGGCTTGGCGGATTCTCAAAGATGCGTTTCGGTGAGGACATAGACTTCTCCATCCGCATTTTCAAGGATGGATGCAAGTGCCGTCTGTTCCCCGAAGCATGGGTTTGGCACAAGCGGCGCACGGATTTCCGCAAGTTCTTCCGGCAGGTCTACAACAGCGGTATCGCCCGCATCAACCTCTACAAGAAATATCCGGAGTCGCTTAAGGCGGTGCATCTCTTGCCGATGGTGTTCACCGTGGGCGTCATAGGACTCATATTATCATTCATCTTGGGACTGGCGACATCCCTACTCTACCCCAATCACACGGCAGCAGCAATCGGTTCCGTCATCAGCACAATCACCCCAGCCCCCATTCTCCTATATACATTATTAATATGTGCGGACTCCACGCATCAGAACAGGAGTCTGAAAATAGGCGTTCTCAGTGTCTATGCGGCTTTCGTACAGCTCATGGGCTACGGTTTCGGCTTCCTTTCAGCATGGTGGAAACGCTGCGTGTTGGGCAAAGATGAATTCTCTGCATTCGAGAAAACATTCTATAAATAATTCAGTGGATGAGCGGACAAATGGACAAACCGGCAAGCAAAATATGAAACTGACTATCAACCATTGGGCGGAAGAAGACCGTCCGCGCGAAAAGATGATGAGCCTCGGCGCGGAAGCATTAAGCAACGCCGAGCTGTTGGCTATTCTCATAGGCTCCGGGTCTACCGACGAGAGTGCCGTAGGACTGATGAAACGCGTCATGGCCGACTGCGATAATAACCTGAACTCTCTCGGAAAGAAAAGCATCGCACAGCTCACCGAATACAAAGGCATGGGGCCGGCAAAGGCCGTGACAATACTCGCGGCCTGCGAATTGGGCAAACGCAGACAGAAAGAGAAAGTACAGGAGCGTGAAAGTCTCAACTCGGCGACGGCGATATACAATTATATGCACCCGCAGATGCAGGACCTCGACGTGGAAGAAGCATGGGTGTTGCTGATGAACCAGAGCTACAAACTGATAAAGGCGGTGCGCATATCGCACGGCGGAATAACCGAAACGGCAGTCGATGTGCGTATCATCATGCGCGAGGCGATACTTGCCAACGCAACCACTCTCGCCATTTGCCACAACCATCCGTCGAACAACACGCGGCCGAGTGCTGGCGACGACCGCATAACCGACATCGTAAACAAAGCCTGCCAAACCATGCGCATTCACTTCGTCGACCACCTCATCATCACCGACGGACGTTATTACAGCTATCGGGAGGAAGGGAAAATATAACATTTCCGGTGTCATTCCCACCATTGAAAAATACGAAACGGGATGCAGAAGAAACCTTTTTGCATCCCGTTTCGTATTATAAAGAGGAGTCAATCAAATAAGACATCATCAGTTTAAGTATTTTTCTCAACTCCGTAAAACACAGTTCTTTTGTATAGTCTTGATTACAGAAACCTTGTAATGCTGTTACAAGACTTTTGTAATCACGTTAGGCCTCGGTAATCACATTACCAGACTGCGGTAATGATATTACCACAGCCCGGTAACGATATCATAAGATTTCTGTAATCAGAACAGTTCAAAAGAACTGTGTTTTACGAAGTTGAGAAAAAGACTTGAAACGCCTCCAAATTCCCGTTAATATACTGTATTCTGCGGATCAAAATTAGTCCAGCCATCCAGCCAATTATCGCTAACATCGCGGAACGCACCTATATATCCGCCTTTACCGTCGGACAACATTACGGACGGACAATAGTTCTGTCCGGTCATTTTCGGGTCGACAAGGTTCAGAGCGGCCTCATTCACTTCTCTGTTTGTAGGCTCGCTGAAGAAGAACGTGTGCGAATATGACACCTTAGTGCGGTCTTCCGTTCCCGTAGAATAATCATAAAGATAGTCCTCGTATTCCTTGTTCTTGTCCGTTCCGATAACTCCCATTCCGGCAAAAAGGATATTCTTCAGACTGAAAGCGCCCTCTTTGGCATACTTAACGGAATTGCCTTTCTCTCCGTCCACGATGAGTCCGACGGGATAACCCACAGCAATGGCATTCTCAACGTTAAGCCTACTGCTGCGGCGTATCTGCATTGCTGCCTGGAATTTTCCTAATTTGGAACCGTTATCGGGGAATACCGGGCCGGCGGTAATGTAGTCTGAGCTGTTAACGAAATCGCTGTTCTTGGCCGTACGGGGACCTATGAACGTAACATTCTTGAACGTTGCCGTAGTGAACGGAGTAGTTTCCGCACCGCTTGCGTTGTTGTCGCTCTCGAATCCGTTGCTCTGCGAGGTGTCGGCAATGCGCGGATCGCGAATCGAAAGAGCATATTGTACTGTGCCGCTGAATCCGTTGTCGGTATCGAACTCATCGTCCCAACCTTTATAAGCCACCAGATACTTGCAGTTTACCGCGCCTCCGAACCATTCGAAGGAATCGTCATTTGAATATGAAACCTGTATATGGTCTATTGTGGTGCCGCTTCCTACCGAGCCGAAGGTAACGCCGTTGATTTCCTTGTCCGTGTCGAACGGGTAGCCGGCGAACTCAACGCGGATGTATTGGTATATTCCCGAGTTGTCGGTATCATCGTTGCCGCCGTGTATTGTGGTCGGACCGCCCTCTATCTGTTGCGTTCCCTGATTGTTACGGGCTTTTCCGCAAATGATGAGTCCGCCCCAGTCGCCCGGCCGGCGCTGCCCTGCTGGCTGCGCGGAGGTCATTACGATAGGCGCATCCTTCGTTCCCTTCATCTCGACATAGCCGCCCGGCTCCACTATAAGTGCCGCCATAGTCTGCTTGTCTCCCTTGATTACCGTTCCGGCAGGGATGCGGAGCTTTGCCCCGGCGTCTACATATACCCAGCCCTTCAGCGTGTATGTGCCGCGCTCCAGCGTGACATCGCCGGTGAAATGGAAGTTCTGCGTACCGTCACCCAGTTCTGTTCCGTTGAAAAGAATCCCACTGCTGTAAGCAACATTGCCCTTATAAGTAACCTCGGGATTGCTCACTACGGGAGCGGCGGGACTGTCGTCCGACGAACAAGAAGCCATTACGGCTGACATTACGAGGGCGGCACCCATCATAAATGCCTGTCCCAATCTTTTCATTTCGATTTTCATACTTTCTTTTTTAAGTTTAAGAAATTGATAAAACTAAAAACTATAACCTATTGTTAAATTGAAATTGCGTCCCGGGCGATAGCTGCGTGTAACCTCTTCTATGGTGCGTTGCACGCCGTTTACGGTAACATCCTCAAACTGTTTGAATACGCAGCGCTCCGCCAGCACGTCCCTTACGGCTGCTTTCAGCTCCCACTTGCCGAGCTTCTTGCCTATGGACAGGTCTACGCTGTTGCGCGGCATCTCGTAGGAGTTAGGTATATTGCGTTCCGAGCCATCTGCCCCCGTACCGTAGCGGTTGCCAACTCCGATGATGCGCTTGCCCACACGGTTGTATAATACGGCTCCGCTCCATCCGTGCTTCACATTATTATAAAAGAGTCCCGTATTGATAAGGTAAGGCGACTGCCCCTGCATGGGGCGGTCAATGTTATTGGTTCCCGGTTCAAAACGCACCCTGCTCTTTATCCATGCGCCGTTAAAGGAGAATGAGAAATCCCTCATGCCGATAAAATCCAGATTCTTCCGAATGTCAAGCTCTATGCCGTAGTTGTCGGCTCCGTGCGCGTTCATAAAGGAATATACGAGGTCTGTGCCGCCGGCAACGGTATAGGTCCACTCTATCGGGTTCTTGAAATGCTTATAAAACAGTGCTACTGAGATTTGTTCGCCAGCCGAAGGATACCACTCGTAGCGCAAATCGAGATTGTCGATATATGCTGATTTAAGGTCATAATTGCCCATTACGTTGCTGCCCAGCTCAAAATCGTAGTACACCGAGGTGGAAAGCTCTCGGAATTCCGGGCGGTTCACCGATTTGCCATAGGCTGCACGCAACTGGTGTTTGTCACTAAATTTATAGGTAACGTTAAGGGACGGGAAGATGTCGTTGCTGTCGTAAGCCGTGCTTTGCAGGCTCTCTTCAAACTGACGGGTATTCATCCGCAGCACCTGACGGTTGTATTCGTAGCGCACTCCGGCATAGATGCTCAGCATTCCGACAGGCAAGTTCACGCCAACGTAGCCCGCAAGTTGCGTCTGATTGCCCTCGTAGTTATTCAGGAAGTTCACTTCCTCATAAAGATAGAGCTTGTCCGGACCGTAATTTGAGTCAATGAGCACCTCGCCAGGTATGTCGTCAGAGAACAGGAAGCCCTCGGGCAGCGTATTGTCGGGCTGCCATCCGTATTGGAACTGGCGTGTGCGGTATGAGCGCGTGCGGTATTCGCCGTATGCACCGGTCTTCAATGTAGGCTCAAACGCCCCGAAATGGAAATCCTTGCGATAGTTGCCGCCTGCCGAGAAGATATGTTCATCGAGCTTGGTAAACTCCCGGCTTATCCTATATATGCCCATTCTGTGCTCCGTTCTGTCGGTGCGTTCTATCAGGCGGCGGTCGGGCAGGTTGCGGTTGGCATAGGCATAGCCCACGCTCCAGTCTATTCTGTCGTCCTCAAACGTATGCCGTCCCGTCATCTGCGTGTTGTAGGTTGTTCGCGCAGAGTAGTAATATTCCATGTCATTGACATTATCCGGCTGCGCATTAAAGCCCATGCGCTCGGAATAGCGGTCATTCGCTATCTGATTGAAGATGTTCTTCCACTCAAAATAGTGGCGGGTGTCCCGTGGCCGGAACGACAGATTCAGCATGGCACCAATACGCACATCGTTGCTATATCGGTTGTCTGTGGCCTTTCGCAGAGCCACCGACTTGTCGTTGGATGTGTCATACGGCCCATAGAGCGAGTTCTCCATATCGAGCAGGGTCTTGTATGTATTGGAGTAATTCAGCACCGCCAACAATCCGAACCGTTGTCCGTTGTCAGCCTTCCATATATGATTGTAGCTCATGTTGAGCTTCATGTCGCTCACAGGATGCCTTGTTCGCAAGGTCCAGTTGTTGTTCAGCCCGTTGCCGAGCACGTCGAGACGCGGATTACTGCCACCGTCATAACCGGGATAAGCACGCAGCGCACCTGTCATTCCAGCATTGAGCGAACGCCATCCCGCACCAAATCCAAGCATATCCATACAGCATCCCTGCGACGCAATGAAGTTACGGAAGTGTGTTCGGTCGTTGATTCCGACGCCAAAGGAAACATCGAAGGCGTTGTTTTCGGGCAACTGTTTCGTATTGACAAGTATAAAGCCGCCCGTAAAATCGGCGGGGTACTCTGGCGCGGGGCTTTTAACGATTACCATATTGTCGAGTTGGGAACTCGGCAGAATGTCGAACGAGAACGCACGGGTATCGGCTTCCGAGCTTGGAACGGCACTTCCGTTGAGCCACACATTATTATATCGCTGCGACAACCCGCGGACCATGACAAACTTGTCATCGATTATGGACACGCCCGGCACACGGCGAATCACCTCCGAGGCGTCTTTGTCTTGCGTGCGGGTTATCTGCTGCGCCGACACACCGGTCTGAACGACGAGGCTGCGCCTTTGTTCCTGCACTTGTGATGCCTCAGTATTGCGGCGCGCGACGGCCGTAACAGACACCTCTCCCAGCATCTTTGAGTCGCTTTCCAACAGGAAATCGAGAAGGGTCTCGCCGTCTTTGTCCACTCTGACCGACTCTTTGACAAGCGTCTTATAGCCAACATAGCGTACAGTCATGGTGTATGTGCCGGCAGGGAGTTCCAATTCGTAGTTTCCATCGATATCCGCCGTTGTTCCTTTGGTGCCTTCCGACACCATAATTGTGGCACCCGTCAACGGCTCTTTGCTTTGTTTGTCCTTGATTACACCTTTCAGAGTCCCGGCACTTAGCGTACAGGCATAACCCAGCATGATAATTGAAAACAATAGTTTCTTACCTTTTGAATAAACTTTTTCTTTCTCCATTTATCTATACATCTTTCTTTTACCGCTGCAAAAGTAGTGGCAAGATAATTCATTAGTGTTACACTTGGATTAAGAAAATATTTAATTCGCACAGGGAGCGACAGGAGTCTGCAAACAGGAAATTACATTACAAACGGATAATAACTGCATTAGAATAGTTTGTAATGTGAACACAAAAGAATGGAACAATGGCTTTAATTACTATACCGAAGGGTAAAAAAAATGCCGAACTGAATCGGCAAAGACAAAAGTTATTCTACAAAAAGACAAGTCCCGACCGCATCAGAAAGCCTCGCGATACTTGTTCTCATCCTTATCCTCAAGCATGGAGAGATAGCTCTGGTAGCGCGATGCGGCTATATAGTGGTCTTCGACGGCCTTCAAGACGGCGCATCCTGGCTCGTGGGTGTGGGTGCAGTTGCTGAAACGGCAGCCTTCGGAGAACTTGAATATCTCGCGGAAATAGCTTGTCAGCTCCTCCGGCTCTATGTCGAATGTGCCGAAACCCTTTATTCCCGGAGTGTCGATGATATATCCCCCGCCGGGCAACTCAAGCATTTCGCTGAACGTGGTGGTGTGCATACCCGTGTTGTGGGCGTCGCTTATCTCAGCCGTGCGCAGTTGCGCGCCCGGCAGGATGCGGTTGATGAGGGTCGACTTGCCCACTCCACTGTTGCCGCTGAGCAGCGTTATCTTGCCATTGAGCAGGGTTCTCAGTTCGTCTACGCCCTCGCCCGATGCTGCCGACACCGCCATGCAACGGTATCCGATAGTGTCATAGAGCGTCATCATCATCTCTTGATAATGCAACTCCTCGGGGGCCAGCAGGTCGGTCTTGTTGAACACGAGCGTCACGGGTACCCGATATGCCTCGGCCGAAGCCAAAAAGCGGTCGATAAAGGTTGTGGAAGTCTGCGGATAGTTCACCGTTACGACGAGGAAAGCCTGATCTACGTTGGCCGCAATGATATGGCTCTGCTTCGAAAGGTTTGGCGACTTGCGTATGATATAGTTGCGTCTGTCCTCAATAGCGGATATAAATGCCGTGCCTTCCTGATTGCGTATTATCTCTACGCGGTCGCCCACAGCCACCGGATTGGTGCTGCGTATGCCTTTCAACCGGAAGTTTCCCTTTATCTTGCAGCTCACGTCGTGGCCTTCATCGGTCCTCACCGTGTACCAACTGCCGGTGTTCTTTATTACGAGTCCGTTCATATTAAAGAATGAAGAATGAAGAATGAAGAATGAAGAATTGCCTGACGGAATGATGTGTTCCATTAATCCGTAGCGTCCCGGCATGCAATTCTTCATTCTTCATTCTTCATTCTTCATTTAAATCCATTCTTTTTATACCGTCATTATCTCCTTAGTCTTCTCTTCGAGCAGACCGTCAATCTTCTTGATATACTTGTCGTGTACTTTCTGAAGTTCCAGCTCGGCATCCTTCTCGTTGTCCTCTGAGAGTCCGTCCTTTATAGCCTTCTTCAGTTTGTCCTTCACGTCAGCGCGCACGTTGCGTACTTCAACTTTGGTTTTCTCGCCAATCTTGTTGCACTGTTTCACTAAGTCGCGGCGTCTTTCCTCTGTCGGCTGCGGCAGATTGAGGCGTATCAACTCACCGTTGTTCTCCGGAGTGATACCCACATCAGAGTCCATGATTGCCTTTTCGATGTCGCGGATAGCCTTCTTGTCCCACGGACGGATGGCAATAGTTCGCGGATCGGGCACCGTAACGTTGGCCACCTGATTCAGCGGCACCATAGAGCCATACGAATTTACCCTCACTCCGTCGAGGATTGCCACGTTGGCACGGCCCGCGCGGATACGTGCGAGTTGCTCATCAAGATACATCGCTGCCATCTCCATGCGCTCCTCGGCTTCTGTCAATGTTTCTTTTACGTCTATCATAATCGTATTATTTATTAATTATTGTCTTGTTGTCTATTTGAAATGCTGCATTTCGGAATGCAAACGGAATGCGGCCATATTTGTTTCGTCACTGCTCTACTCTATCTTCCAGCCGTCTATGCTTCGTGTTTCCGTCGAGAAGTTCACACCTATCTTATATATATGGCGGCCATCCGACTTGAACGGCTCGGCATAACCCTTGTCGTTTATCTGGCATAGTGCCTCGTCGGCAGACTTGTCGAGTTTCAATTCGAGGATGTAGATATAGTCTTTGGTCTTCAAGAGTATATCCATTCTGCCTCGGCTGGTGTTGCGTTCCACTTCCGTGAAGAAGCCCATCATCTTGAAAACGAGATACATGGAGTTCTGGAAATACTTCTCCATGTTGCCAGTTATCTGATAGTCGGAATCCGAGAACATCGACTGCAAACGCTCCATGAAAGCCTCCGGCTTACCGTTCTCCACGTCCTTGACAAACTGGTATATCGTGAACTCGCTCTTATTCTCGCCCAATGAGGTATAGAACGGGAGCAGGTACTTGATGAATCCCATCTCCACCTCGCGGTTGGGGAAGCCGAGACTGTAAAGGCCGAACCTACTGTCGTAGTCCTTTATGGTTAGGTATCCACTCTGATAGATTACGGGTATCGGATTGTTTGACATGGAATTGATGCTGTTGAGTACGTCAGGCGAGACGACCTCCGACTGTAAATCATTCAAGTTGTAGCCCGACTGCTTCAGCAAATGAACAAGGAACGACGGGGTGCCTGTCTCAAACCAGTAGCTGCCAAAGCTGCGGTTCTTCAGCGTATTCAGCAGACTGAACGGGTTATAAACGCCTTCCGAGTTCTGACGGAAATGGTAGCCGTCGTAGTCCGCGCGCAGTTTGTCGTAACATTCTGCTTTCGTCAATCCACATTTCGAGGCAAGTTCCGCCACCTCCGCATCAAAAACCGTATGCAGTTCTTCGTCTGTTATGCCACAAATGGAGGTATAGGCCTCAATCATCGAGATGTCCTCAAGGTTGTTCAGATCGCTGAATACACTCACCTTGCCAAACTTTGTAACGCCCGTCAGGAATGCGAACTTGATGTAACGGTCCTGTGTCTTGAGCACAGAGTAGAATGCTTTCAGGATATTGCGGTATTCGTCTTGCAGCGTTTCGTTGCCAATAGCCTGTAGCATAGGCTTGTCGTATTCGTCAACGAGTATCACCACGCTACGGCCGGTGGTCTCGTATGCCCTGCGCACGAGTCCCTTGAAACGCAATTCGGGCGTAACCTCCGTGGGAGAAGTGCCATAAAGGGATTCCCAATATGTGAGAACGTCATTCAGAACAGATGTCAGAGCCTCGACGCAATCATATTTTGCCGTGTTCAGGTCAAGGTGCAACACAGGATATTCTATCCATTTGGTCTCCAACTTCTCCATTGCAAGCCCTTTGAACAGCTCGCGTTTACCCATAAAGTAGGCCTCAATAGTGGATATCAGCAGGCTCTTTCCAAATCTACGGGGTCTGCTCAGAAAATAATAACGCCCGGTAGACACAAGCTGATAGACAAGCGCAGTCTTGTCGATATACACATATTCTTCTTTTCGAAGGCTCTTGAAGTCCTGTATTCCGATAGGATATTTCATCATTATTGTTCCTATACCTTTATTATAACAATCACGTTCACTTGCACAAAAATATACATTTCTTTCCGATTGTGCAAGAGTTGCGGTCATTTATTTCGCCGACAACCCACAACTCAAAACTCACGGCCCATCAGTTCCAGTATCTCCTCTTCCGTGGCGAGGTTTGAATCGCCCTCAAAAGAATTCTTTATAGCCGATGCGGCCAGTGCGAAGTCGATGCAACGCTGGTCGTCCCCGCCCCATTTACAATAGGCGTGCAGGTAAGCGGCTATGAAGGCATCGCCCACACCCATCGGGTCGATAACGGGATTTATATCATATATGCGCGCCGGCACAAGACGGCCGGAAGCATAAAGCAGTCCGGTGAGCGTATGATGGCTCGACGTTATCTGGTTGCGCGCGGCCAAAACGAACTTCTTGCAGCGTGGAAACATCTCGTGAACCTTATTGAGATAATTCTCAAACGCATGAAAATCCATCGCATAATCGGCCGAAAGAGCCTTGAACGGCACACGCTTCATGCCCGAAATCACCTCGTATTCGCCCTGGTCGCCGAAGATTATGTCGGCATGGGAAGCCAGTTCAGCGAGCGTCTCGTGCGCGTCGGCACCATAATTCCACAAATTCTTGCGATAATTGATGTCGCACGAGATTGTCAGTCCCATCTCCTCGGCTATCTCCACAGCCTCCATCGTTGCGTCGGCCGCACTCTGCGAGAGCGCACAGGTGATGCCACTGCAATGGAAAATACTTGCATCGCGGAACACTTCGCGCCACGGAATCATGCCCGGCTTCATAGTATAAAATGCCGAATCCTTACGGTCATATACTACACAAGAGTTGCGCATGGCCGCAGCATCCTCGAAATAATAACTTCCCAACCGGTCTCCGCCACGGCAAACATGACTGAGATTCAGTCCGTAGCCATGCAAGTACATACAGCAGGCACGCCCCACGGCATTGTCGGGAACACGCGACACATACTCAACATCGTTGCCCAACACTGCTAACGACACTGCCGCATTGGCCTCGCTACCACCATAATTGCCACAGAACGTACTGCCCTGAGCTATCCGCCGGTGGTCCGGCTTCGACAGTCTGAGCAACACCTCACCGAATGTTACTATCTTGTTTTCCATCTCCTTCACCTATTTATATATATAAAGCAGCTTCCTTTATAACCCGATTTTCCCGAACTTGACGCGCCGGCTACACTCCGTCAGCCGCAAACCGCACGTATTCGTCAATACTATACGTACTGCAAATATACTTAAAATACACGATATTGAGAGGTTTAGACACAAAGAATTTACTATTTTCTTGCCTCTTTCGGAAAATATTGATACATTTGCAACCGACGAGTCAGTCCATAACAAGGGCGGGCAAGTTATATTTTGAGGAAACAGAAGGACGTTACGGACCTTATCTTTCGGCTTCAAACTTCGCAAATTTGAATTCACTTCGGAAGAGACGGCAACGGAGCGTCTGCGTTGGGTGTATTATATTCGCGCCTGTCATGGCAGCCGTGAAAGATAATGAATGCAATGACAGACATTGGCATTATCATCCGAGAGAAACTGAAAGAACGCGGCAAACCGGTTGTGTGGTTTGCCCACCAACTGTCCTGCAGTCGTACAAACGCATATAAAATATTCGAAAAACGTTCCATCGACACTTGCTTGTTGACTCTTTAATATTTTAGAAAAATGACATAAATGTCAAAAATGTAAAGTAGAGAGTTGCAAATACCACATTTTATCCTTATTTTTGCATTTTAGAAAAGTGACATAAATGTCAAAAATGTAAAATAGGAGGGGTGATATGATAATTAAAAGGGACAGTTATCTTAATCAGATTATTGCCGGAAAGGAAAACGGACTGATAAAAATTATAACCGGAATACGCAGATGCGGCAAGTCGTTTCTGCTGTTCAACCTGTTCTACGACTACCTTATTGATAGCGGAATTGCCAAAGACCATATCATAAAAGTGGCTTTCGACGATTGGAATTTCAGGGAGCTATGCAACTCGGACAAGCTGATGGAATACATTAAAGGCCGCATTACAGACGATGATATGCATTATATCCTGCTCGATGAGGTACAGCTTCTCAACGAGTTTGTGCCCATCCTTAACGGGCTTCTGCGCAAAAGGAATGTCGATTTATACATTACCGGAAGTAATTCACACTTCCTCTCCAACGACATCGCAACGGAATTTCGCGGCAGGGGAGACCAAATACACGTCTACCCTCTGTCCTTTGCCGAGTTTATGTCGATGGAACAACGGCATCCAATAGATGCTTGGCCCGACTATTATACTTACGGCGGACTTCCGCATATTCTCGCTCTCGACTCCGACAAGAAGAAAATCGACTATCTTCAGAATCTGTACCACACCGTATATATAGCCGACATTCTCGAACGGCACAATATAAAAAACAATGAGGAGTTCAGCGAATTGGTTCAGATAATAGCTTCGGCGATAGGCTCGCCCACTAACCCACACAAACTGTCAAATACGTTTAAGTCTGAAAAAGGCAAGGTATTGTCACAACCAACAATAAGCAAATACCTGTCTTACCTGCAAGATGCATTTATCATAGAAAAGGCTATAAGATATAATATCAAAGGAAAAAAATACATAAACACGCTCCCTAAATTCTATTTCTCCGATATGGGGGTACGCAACGCTATACTCAGTTTCCGCCAACAGGAAGAAAACCACATCATGGAAAACGTGATTTACAATGAATTAAGAATACGTGGATTTAATGTTGACGTCGGTCTTGTGGAGCAACGGACAATAGACAATAACGGAAAGGCAATAAGAAAACAATACGAAGTGGACTTCGTTGCGAATCAAGGAAGCCTGAGATATTATATACAATCGGCTTTTGTAATGCCCACAGACGCTAAAGAGCGACAAGAATCGGCATCACTACACAACATAGACGACTCTTTCAAGAAAATTATAATCGTGAAAGACAACATCAAGCCTAAACGCAACGAGCTGGGAATAGTGACCATCGGGCTATTCGATTTTTTACTAAATCAAGATAGTCTCAACTGGTAATAAATACGGCCGCCATTTTACAAAAGTGACATAAATGTCAAAAATGTAAAGTGGCGGG
>ENA-ORRE01000666-ORRE01000666.1-human-gut-metagenome-genome-assembly--contig:-NODE-666-length-26048-cov-37.125495_pt1 | contig 26048 bp, 22 predicted proteins | sample MGYA00242171_ERZ509126 | MGnify/ENA primary metagenome ERZ509126 (study PRJEB26280, sample SAMEA2338648) | human gut metagenome | biome: human gut; feature: human-associated habitat; material: faeces... | reverse complement strand
CCTCTATCGCATTGCTAAACTTTACGCCTACCCACACTAAATAACTACTGAGCCGAAGAATCCTCTCTTATCCGTATCTACCTTGACGAATTGGTTAAGGCTGAATACAAGGAGAATCCCGATATTTAGTCTAAGGATCTATGTGATACATCACCATCCGTGACTTCCCGCTTTGCGACAAAGGTGTGGACCTGACTGTCAGAAGGCGCAGATAGTATGACAAAGAGAGGACACGGAGGGAAAGGGACTATCATACTTATATTAAAGGGTATGGCCGCTGATGCCGTGACAGAAGCCCTTATGCGCATTGATGCGAATAAGAGGCTTATGGTTAAGGGAATAATCATGGATATGTCTAATTCCATGCGCCTTATCGCCAAACGCTGTTTACCCAATGCCGTTTCATATACAGAAAACAATATGCTTAAGTCCCCTATGTTTCGGGTGAGCATATCATATTGCTTTATATGTTATTTTGTGACTAACTATTATTTTTCATGAGTATAGACATAAAAAAAGGAGTACCGCTGTACTCCAACCTTTGTTAACCTTAAATCTAATACTATGAAAAACACGATGCAAAGATAAAGGTATTTAGTTAATATTCAAAGCATTGTGGCATAAAAATACGCTAATAGATATCTTTCTTGATGTAAATCAATCTATTAGCGTACTTTATGTGTTTTTATACTATTATTTATGACTGATATGCTTCATTATTTGCGATAGTTTTCCAAGCCCTTGTTGAGGAACTCAAGATAGCCGGGGATATCTTCTTTATAGACGAATGAGCCAGATAGAGGCTTACCTTCATTGTCAAGAGTTACATAGAAAGGTTGTGCTAAGTATCCGAATTTTGTTTCTTCGAGATAGCTCCATTTGTCTCCGACTGTTCGAAGAATACGTTTACTGCCATCAGCTCTTTTCACCTCCATTGGTTGTTTGAGTGGAGTCTTGTCATCAACATATAGAGATATGAGTACATAATCTTTAGTTAACTTCTCTGCAACTTGTGGGTCTGTCCATACTGCAGCTTCCATTTTGCGGCAATTCACGCATCCGAAGCCTGTAAAATCAATAAGTACAGGTTTTCCTTGTTTTGCTGCTTCCTTCATGCCTTCTTCGTATGAAGTGAAGGCCGGATGTATTTCTCCCGCTTTATTCAGATTGAAATCTTGAGTATTTATTGGTGGTGCAAATGCTGATATAGCCTTGCAAGGCGCACCCCATAATCCAGGAATCATATAGACAGAAAAAGCAAGTGATATGAGACCGAGCATAATACAAGGTACCGGCATAGGTTTGCGGTCTTCTCCATCACTTTGGAAACGCATTAGACCGATGAGATAGAGGCCAAGTGCAGTAAAGACAACGATCCAAATAGAAAGGAATACCTCACGATCCATTAAATGCCATCCGTATGCGAGGTCGGCAACAGAGAAAAATTTGCAAGCAAATGCTAATTCTATAAATCCAAGTGAGATTTTTATTATATTCATCCAAGAACCTGACTTGGGTGCTTGCTTGAGCCAAGAAGGGAATAATGCAAATAAAGTAAATGGCAATGCTAATGCTATTGCAAAACCAAGCATTCCGATTGCTGGAGCTGCAAGGTCGCCGGATGTTGCAAAGTCAACGAGCAAGAAACCTATGATAGGACCTGTGCATGAGAATGACACAAGCGATAACGTGAATGCCATGAGGAAAATTGATAGCAGTCCACTTGTATTAGACGCCTTGTTGTCAACCTTGTTTGCCCATGATGACGGTAGAGCCAGCTCAAACCAGCCAAAGAAAGACAATGCGAACACTATAAGAAGCAAACAGAAGAATATGTTGAAATAGGCATTCGTAGCCAATGCGTTTAGAGCGTTGCTATCTGAGAAGCCCGTAATCAGAAGCCCTAAAGATAGATATATCACGATGATAGAGATACCGTATGTGATGGCATCACGCAGTCCCTTTGACTTGTCTTTAGTACGTTTTAGGAAGAAACTGACGGTCATAGGTATGATAGGCCATACGCAAGGTGTGAACAAAGCTAACAAACCACCAAGAAGGCCCATTATAAATATGTACCAAAGAGAATTGTTCGTAGACGTTTTATCCAATTCTCCCAACTCTTTTATCACTGGTTGCCATAAGTCGCTCGCTGCGTTTATTATGGTTGTATCGGCATATACAGAGTCTGTATTTTCTGTTTTTATAGAGTCTTTGCCTGCTATCGGGGCGCTTTCTTCTTCTTCTTCTGTTGCCGCTTCTTCCTCAGCTTTTTCCGTTCCTTCCACGCCTCTGCCTGTATAGCTGAACTCCCCTTGCGATGGAGGCATACACATCTCATCGTTGCAAATGCCATACTCCAAATATCCCTTTATAGAATATGTCTTTCCTGTGATTTTGTATCTTTGAATAAATTTTACGCTGTTTTCAAAGTAGCGCAATTTCATGCCAAACATATTATCATATATGTTAATCTCATGGCCTTGTGCTTTAAGACTGCCAATAGCCTTTGCACCTTCTGCTTTCTCCGTATGCAGTGTGGCTGATATCGGACCTGTGGTAAGTCCTGTTGAATAAACGTGCCATCCTTCATCAATCTTTCCAGAGAAAACTACGTCTATTTCTGTTGGTGATACCTGTTTTTGCTGTACGCTAAAATGCGCAGGATTTCCTTGTGCCAATGCAAGAGCATTATAACATAATAATATTGTGAGGAGGATAAATGTTTTTGTAAGTTTCATCTTTATTGTTTTTAAATTTTCTTATTAGTCATTATATCAAGTACGAAACGGTCAGTTTCGTTCATTCCTAAACTTCCAATAGCAGTTAGGTTGCGTATGCTTTGGTCTACGTCATCGTCGATAATTCCCTCTACTGATGTTACATGACGGTGCTGCATGGCGAGCATAGCGCTCATGATAGCCGTACTTACTCCTGTAGCGAGCTTCAATGCGCAGCTTGGTTTTGCTCCGTCGCATATCATTCCTGTTAGATTTGCTATCATGTTTTTCACAGAATAACTTATCTGTTCGTATGTTCCGCCCATAAGATATGTAATTCCGCATGAACTGCCCGTAGAAGCAACGACACATCCGCATAGCGCCGATAGCGGACCAAGATTCTGCTTTATATATATAGCGGTGAGATTACTTAAAATAAGTGCTCGTATCAACTCTTCATCTGTGTTGTGATTTTCCTCTGCAAACACAGCTACGGGCATCGTTGTGCATATTCCTTGATTTCCGCTGCCGCTATTGCTCATTACCGGAATCATGGCACCTGCCATACGCGCGTCGCAGGCACAACTTGTGCGAGACAAAATTTCGGAGAATATAGAATTACCCATTATGCCCTTGCCGAGAGGGGAACACATTGTCTTGCCCAACTGATGACCGTAATTCTCATGCAATCCGTTGTCGGCAGCAGCTTCGTTAAGCCGTTTCGCTTCAAGTATAAAATCAATGTCTTCAATGTCTGCCGTAGTGGCGAACTCATAGACCTTATGAAGTGTTAGCGAAACTTCGTCTTCATTTTCCGTTTCCTTATCGTGCGATTTATTGTTTAAGAGAATCTTATCGTCTTTGCGCAATAAAACGAAATTGGTATGGGCACCCTTTATTATTGCTTCAGCCTCATGCCCGTCTGCATGGCATATCACATTTATATACAACTTATCCGGGTCATCTTCTTCCAGTTTAATATCTATTCTGTTTTCAGCGATATATAGTTTGCCTTTCTCTACCGCCTTCTTGTCGCAGTCTATCAGAACTTCAAGTTCTTCATCTGGCCGCCCTATGAGGGCCCCGAGTGCGATAGCTATGGGCAGTCCAATCATTCCTGTTCCTGGAATACCTACTCCCATGGCATTCTTTAAAATGTTGGCACTGAGTTTTACTTCTATTTTCTCTGGCAGAGCTCCAAGAATCTGGCGTGCTTTTGCCACACATAGTGCAACAGCCATAGGTTCTGTGCAGCCTATTGCCGGAACAACTTGCTGTTTTATGAGCTTTATAATCTCTTCGTATTCGATTTTAGAAAGCATAATTAATGTATGTAATAAGTTTTATATTAGAGGCTAATATGATATTAAACGCAAAATTACTAAATAAAATTACAACACACAACTTTTAGTGTTAAAAAATTGGCCAATCAGAAAACTTTGCATATCTTTGCAATTGTAATAATACAATACTGTAGAAAGGGATACTGAATTCCGGCATTATGATGTTGGAATTCATTTCTTTTTTGCATATTAAGAAAAACGATAATAATTTTTAAACTGAATAATTATGGCTTATATGTCACAAGAGGGCTACGACAATCTCGTGGCTGAATTAAAACGTCTAGAATCTGTAGAGCGTCCTAAGGCATCAGCAGCTATTGCCGAAGCACGTGATAAAGGTGATTTGAGTGAAAACTCAGAGTATGATGCAGCTAAAGAAGCGCAAGCTCATTTGGAGGATAAAATAAATAAAATCAAGCTCACAATCGCAGAGGCAAAGATTGTGGATATGTCTCGTCTGAGTACGGATGCGGTGCAGATCATGTCAAAAGTAGAAATGACTAATATGGTTACAAACGCTAAGATGAACTATACAATAGTCAGTGAGAGCGAGGCTAATCTGCGCGAAGGCAAGATTTCAATAAAGACTCCTATCGCACAGGGATTGCTGAACAAGAAAGTAGGCGACATTGTGGAAATCAAAATACCGCGTGGAACCATCAAGCTGCGTATAGATAATATATCGATTTAATATTGTTTATTGTAATCTTAAACTTAAAAACAAACGGAAATGGATATCTTTAGTAAGATAGCAGCCGGTGAGATACCAAGTTACAAGTGTGCCGAGAATGAGAATTTCTATGCTTTTCTCGATATAAATCCTGTGGCAAAAGGTCATACATTAGTTATCCCGCGTCGCGAAGTTGACTATATTTTCGATATGGAAGACGATGAACTTGCAGCATTCCAACTCTTTGCAAAGAAAGTTGCATTGGCAATAAAGCGTGTTTTCTCATGTAAGAAAGTGGCCCAGATTGTCTTAGGGCTTGAAGTTCCCCATGCTCATATCCATCTTATACCGATGAATAGCGAGGCTGATGTGGATTTCCGTAAACCAAAATTAGAATTGTCAGAAGAGGAGTTTAAGTCTATCTCCTCTAAGATATATGAGGAATTTAAGGCTGTGAAGTAACAAGTTTTATAGAAGACTGGTGTTATAACTTATTATGTAAGATTGCCCCCGAAAAGCTATATGGAAGTTTTTCGGGGGCAATCTTTATTATGGTGTTTATAGAAACATCGTTGCTTTTTATACCTTAATATATATAATATTTATACCTTATATATATTATACGAACTCATCTCCGTATTTTATATGTACCTCGTTCACGTATTTCCTAATTAACGCTGACGAGTCTTCCTTCTTGCATATTAGCAGAACATTCCCTTTTTCAGCCACGATATATCCGTCCAAACCGTTTACAATGGCGAGATGGTCTTTCGGAATCTTTATCACATTGTTAGAACTCTCGTCCATTATGACGTTAGAGTCAATTATTACATTGTCGCCTTCTGTCTTGCTCATCGCTTCATATATTGAGTGCCATGTGCCTAAGTCGGCCCAACCGAAGTCGCAGTTCATGACATATACCGGCGAGGCGTTCTCTAACAGGCTGCGGTCGATGGACAAGTTGGGGTATCTTGGGAAGTTTTCCTCGATATATCTGTCTTCCTCTTCTACCGTCATATCCTTGTCTGCGATATTCCTTATGACGCTTGGAAGCAGCTTTTCAAGGTTTGTTATGAGATTTCGGATATTAGACAGTGATATACCCGTGTTCCAATAAAACTCCTTACTCTCCATGAATATTCTCGCAAAGTCGCGTTCAGGCTTTTCCGTGAATGACCGGATATTATACAAATCCTTCACATCCGTTTCATCACCTATCTGTATATATCCATATCCTGGTTCCGGTCGGGTAGGGTGGACACCCATAATAATGAACGCGTCATTATTCTCTACGAACCTAAAGCCCTCCAATACATTGTTTTTAAAAGCCTCTTCGTTAAATACAGCTTGATCTGATGGACATATAATAATGTTCGCATCTTTGCATTTTTTCGAGATTTTATAGCATGCCCAAGCCACGCTTGGCGCAGTATTCCTGTATATTGGCTCTGCAAAAATTTGGTTTTCCTGCAAATCGGGTAGTTGTTCCTTTACCAGATGCTTATAATTTTTGTTAGTGCATATATATATATTCTCCGGTGGTACAATCTTTGAGAAGCGGTCGAAAGTCTGTTGTAACTGTGTACGTCCTATACCGAAAAAATCAATAAATTGTTTCGGATAGCTCTCACGGCTATATGGCCAAAGTCTTCTTCCTTTTCCTCCAGCAAGAATGATGCAATAGTTATTGTTATTTATCATATTGTATAGATTTAAAATTGTGTTATAATTGAGATTCTTATTTTTTACGAAGTTAGTTATTTCTTATGATATTCCCAAAGATTTTAGAAATTTTTTAACAGCTTTCACGCCTTTAATCATTCTTGTCGATTTTGTTATTGCAGAGTTGTACTAATAAATATTCGTATTATTATTTCTGCTGATAGAATCGAATATTATAGATATTAGCTTCGCATAGCGTCGGTTCCGCTCAAGTATATATCAGTTAACATGCTGAATTTATAAAACTTTTAGCGGCCAGCAATAAAAGTTTATGAAGTTTTTTAGTCTAAAACTTTGTCGTTTCAATTTTTAATTGTACCTTTGCACCGTCTTAAAAAGACAAGCCCAGATGGCGGAATCGGTAGACGCGCTGGTCTCAAACACCAGTGGAGCAATCCATCCCGGTTCGATCCCGGGTCTGGGTACTGAATCGGGAAGTAGAGAAATCTGCTTCCCGATTTTCTTTTTATCCCTCCTTACTATTTATAATGCTCTGTAGAAATCTATTGATTTGTTGATAATAGGTAAGTATATAGTTTTGGCTCTTTATAACTTAGTCGAAAGACAGTCGGATTTTATGAAGATTTTTGACAGTGGTTGGAGCGGTTTTTACTTCGATAATTCCCTTCGTTTTGTAAAGATTTTTGGTCAAAAATCGCACTGTTGAGAAGTTGACTCTTTTGAGTGAACGATTGTTAAATATAGGTCCCGTTACTCATTTTCACTGTTTTTTTTGCCTCAAAACTCCAAACTCCAAACTCAAAATTCTTAATTCAAAATTCCAACGGAGCCTCCGTTAGAAAAAATCAGAGTCGTTTTTTATCAAAAAAAGACGTTCTCGAAAATGCCGAAAAATGGTAAATTGGGGCAATTTAACGTTTATTAGCTTTCAAAAGTGGCACTTTTAGACTGCGTTTTAGGCTGTTTTGGAGTGCAACGGAGCCTTCGTTGAAGGCCAAAAGTGCCTCCGTTGGAGTCTAACGGAGCCTCCGTTACAATGCAACGAGGTCTATTTAGGTTTATAAAAAGGCTAATTTTGCCTCAAAACGAGATAAGCGTCTGATTATCAGGTTTTTAACTTAATGTGGCTTGGAAAGCCGTATTTCGCGATATTTTCAAGCAAAGAAAAACTTGTTTGCAAATTCTCGATTCTGAGAGTGATAATTGTAAAGATTTTTGACACTAAAGTTGGCGGTAGAGTTGATGAGTAAAGTTCTGTCAATACTTTATGATGATATGCTCCCTATACCCCTCCTCTTTTATCTCTCCTCTTTCGGAAACGATGCAATAGAAAGTAATTTTTTCCGTTATATGATTATGAGAAAAAGAATTAATACATTATATACGGTTTTTCTGCTGTTTGTAGGCGTGGCTTTGTTTTGGTCATGCGATGATGATGACTCCTTTACAACATCGCCAAGTAATTTGCTCACATTTTCGAAGGACACGATAAGGCTTGATACGATATTCTCTACTGTGCCTACAGCTACAAAGACCTTTTGGGTCTATAACAACTCCGGCGATGGCATACGCTGTACTACCGTGCGTTTGGAGAAGGGCAATCAGACGGGATTCCGTGTGAATGTAGACGGAGAATACCTCGGTCAGACATCCGGCTATCAGGTGCATGACGTGGAGATAAGAAACAAAGATTCCATACGGGTGTTTGTAGAACTGACTTCGGTAAAGACTCTCCGCGACGAGCCGACACTTGTTGAGGACGACTTGATATTCACGTTAGAGAGTGGGGTAGAGCAGAAAGTGAATCTCAATGCCTACTCTTGGGACGTTGATATATATAATAATGTGGTGGTGAGTCGCGATTCCACTATTGCAAGTACCAAGCCGATACTGATTCGAGGCGGACTCAAGGTGGAGGAGAATGCCACTCTGACAATCGCGGCGGGCACGACATTATATTTCGCAAATAACGCAGGCGTGGACGTATATGGCCGATTGATAACAGCCGGAACGCCGGAGGCGAATGTTGTTTTGCGTGGAGACCGTATCGACAGGATGTTCGATTATCTTCCATACGATAGGGTGCCGGGGCAGTGGCAGGGTATTCATTTCTATGAAAAGTCATACGACAACGAACTGAACTATACGGATATTCATAGCACATATAATGGCGTAGTGTGCGATTCGGCAGACGTAGAAAAACTAAAACTAAAGCTCTATAACTCTCAGATACACAACTGTCAAGGCTATGGGCTGATGGCGACAAACTGTAAGATCGATCTGTATAATTCACAGATAACTAATACTCTCAATGATTGCGCGGCTTTCTTTGGCGGAGATGTGATTTTGCGCCACTGCACCGTGGCTCAGTTCTATCCGTTTGACGCAAACCGCGGGGCTGCTTTGCGCTTCACAAACCAGTACGATGGCAAGATTTATCCGTTGTTGCACTTCGATGTTTATAATTCTATCGTTACCGGATATGCCGATGATGTGATATTCGGAGGCTTCAGCGATGAGGCCGTAGCTGAGTATAGCTTCCATAATTGCCTGTTGCGCACGCCGGAAGATGAGACGATGGCAGAGCATTTAACCGATGTTATATATGAGGATGTCGAAGATACGATTACTGACGGAGAGAAGAATTTCCGCATGATTGATACCGATGACCTAAAATATGATTTCCGTCTCGTTAAGAAGTCGAAGGCGGTAGATGCCGGAGCAGTCCTTGACGATGGATATAGCGTTTATGACCGTTTGGGGATACGCCGTGATGATAAGCCCGATATCGGAGCATACGAGTATGAAGCTACCGAGGAGGATTCTGAGGAGAAAGAATAGAAACATATTAATACATCAATAAATCTAATATGCTATGAAGACGATAGATATAAATATAAAGATTCGATTCTGCCGTTTTGAAGAGTTGGCAGAAGAGGACAGGCCGTTGGTAGAAATGGCTGTTGAGGCCACGAACAACGCATACGCTAAGTACAGTAACTTCAGAGTAGGGGCTGCTGTGCGCCTTGAAAACGGGCTATTGATGAAAGGTGCTAATCAGGAAAATGCGGCCTTCCCCGTTACATTATGCGCCGAGCGTACAGCCATCTTTGCCGCGCAAGCTAATTATCCGGAGCAGCCGATAACGGCAATAGCCATAGCTGCGAAGAATGAAAACGGTTTGTTGAGTGAGCCGATAACGCCCTGCGGCTCTTGCAGACAGGTGATGCTCGAAATAGAAGACAGATATAAACGACCGTTGCGCATATTGCTTTACGGACAGAACGGAGTTTATATTGTAGATACTGTGAAAGATTTGATGCCCTTGAGCTTTGTAGACGCAAGTATGAAAGGAAAATAGTGAATCAATCTTCGCTCCTCAATTTTCCTTCCTCCAAGAGCTTCTTCTCGCATCCGGCCACCATATTGTCTATTTGTTTCAGCCGGGCTTGCAAGTCGGGAGTGTTGCGGAATTTTCTGTAATACAGTCCGGCCGATAGGAAATAGTCGTGTGCGTTTGCCCAGTTCTCAAGGAAAAGATAGCAGAATCCGAGCCTGTAAAAAGCATCCCCTTTCTCGTTGTCGTAGCATACGGTAACGACACGCTCGTACATAGGGATGGCGCGTTCATATTGCTCAAGATAAAAATGGCTCTCGGCATCGGCATAATAATATACGTTCCGTTCGTGTGGAGCAAGGGCTTCGAGCTGTGGAATAGTCTCGTCAAGGTATTCCACAGCCTTTTTATAATCCCATTCATGGTAATAGCAAACGCCGATATATGCACGGAAACGTGCGTTCAGTTTGTAATTCTTGTCCAACTTCTGGAACAGCAGCAGCGCCTCATGATACTTCCCGGACGAGAAATATTCGAGTGCCATACCGAGTTTTTCGGTATCTTCGTGTCTCTTCTGAGCAGGTAAGCATAACGAGAAGCCGACAATGGCAATCAATAGAACTATAAACCGTCTGCTCATTTCGTATAGAAATCTATTAGGTCAGTCAACGCTTTGCGGCATATCGGGCAGAACTCAGGATTTTCGTTGGTGCGCATTCGGCAGTCTGGGTAGCCGCGATACACTCCGTTAAGGCTATATCCGGCTCCTTCATAAACGCCCACCTTGCTTTTGCCCGGCACAATCGGTGTCGGAATCTTTGTGCCATTAGGTATCATGTCGGCCCATTTTTCCGAGAAAGATGTCAGTGTCGTGAGGTTTTTCTCCCACGGTTCTACGTCATGCGGATACATTGGTATCTGCTCGTTCTCGTATGCGTATTCATCGCCGAGGCCTGCGAAAGAATGTCCGAACTCATGCACGACGACCGGTTTGAAACTCCTGTGGTGGGTCATTGACAGGTTATAAGAGTTTAGAATGCCGCCACCGCCATATTTCTCGGTGTTCACCAGCACTATGATGTGCTCGTATGGAATACCCGCAAGCAAGTCGTGCATATCTTTGAGATGCAGTGTCGTGAGATAGCGGTCGGAGTAGAATGTGTCGAAATGTGAATGTAAAGCCGTGTTTTTCCATATACCTTTGGACGGTTCGGAAGTCCCGCTTTCCTCCGATTCGGCTTTTACGGCAACGACATTGAAGCGGTTTTTCATCGACTTGAAAGGCTCATGGGCGAATAGCGCTTCATAGGCAATCTTCGCATCGTCGAGGAATATCTGCATCTCGTCGGCCTTGTAGCCTTCGGCCAAATAGGCAATGTGTATGCAGCGTGAAGTGTCGGCAGCCTGTTGCAGCGTTACGAATGGCGTTACATTATTCTCGCCGATGTGTCTGATAAGGATATCGGTAGGCATAACGGTATGTGTGAAAGTCGCCATAATCTCACGGCGGTTGTTCCGAAGGTCTATCGTTACGTCTACGGTGTCTTTCGGGAACGGTACGAGAAAGACGTTTTCGAACGAACGGCTCGTGGTTTTAGCCTCGTCGTATGACAGCCATTCCTGAAACAATGTTGAGAAAGAGTTGCGGTATATCACCTTGTTTGTCTTGTGGCTTCGCACGGTTATCTGTCCGTTTCCTTCAACGGGAAGCTCGGCAAGACGTTGTTTCTTGCCATACCAGTGTGGAGAAACATTCATTTTGTCAAGTGCGATGAACTGCTTGTCGGCGTTGCCGGAAAAAATATAATCTATTCTTAAGGTTTTGTCGATGAAATAATCGTTAAAGTCTTGAGCCTCAACACATAGGCTAAACATCAGTAATATCGCTAAAAGCATATTGATTTTTCTCATATTTTTGAACAGTTTAGTGTTTCACATTATTTTATATATGTTCTCAGAGCGTTGTCAACAACTCGTAAAGGGCTTTTATGTAGGGACGTTCCCAATCGGAGGGGCGTAACAGCAGGTCGCCAAAAGCAAGTATATCGATGTCGATGTTGACAATGTTTGTGCTGTGTCCGTTGTCTCCCAAGTTGCGTTCCACTTCCTTAAATTGCCTGTTAAGGCTGTCTAAAGTCTCCTCGGTGGTAGCTTTCGCCATACAATTCAGAAAAGCATCCGACTCTATACCTATCGGCTCTGTATTCAAAGCATCTGTAAAAACGATACTCGGAAGTATTTTGCGCAACGCATTCATGGCCTTTTCCATATTCTCCTGAGGGTGCGTATTTGACCCGAGTGATATTATAACTTCGTTCTTTTTCATTGCAAACATAAGATAAAGTCTCGCCACGGAAATACTGTCATAAGGCAATCCTGATATGGCTTATATATTGCAAAAATACATAAAATAGGCCGAACGGAGAAATTTAGTACATGGAATTATCCTCGTAATCGAAAAAAATACATTATCTTTGTATTCAGTATTAAAACTAAAAACATTTATTATTATGGAAAATAATATGGCTCTTATTGCGCAATGTGAAGAAAAAGCCAAGCTGTGGCTGTCTCCTGCTTTCGACGAAGAGACAAGAAAACAGGTACAAGAAATGCTTGATAACGAAGACAAGACTGCTCTTGTCGATGCGTTCTATCAGAATCTGGAGTTTGGTACTGGTGGTCTGCGAGGCATTATGGGTGCGGGAACAAATCGCATGAACAAGTATATAGTAGGTATGGCAACACAGGGATTTGCCAACTATATACTGAAGGCGTTCCCGGGACAGGAAGGATTGAGCGTTGTTGTAGGCCACGACTGTCGTAACAACTCGCGCCTTTTCGCTGAGACTGTGGCTGCCATATTCTCAGCTAACGGCATCAAGGCATATCTCTTCGAGGGCCTTCGTCCAACACCAGAGATTTCTTTCGCTATCCGTCAGCTTGGTGCAAAGGCGGGCGTGAATGTAACAGCAAGCCATAATCCGCGCGAATACAACGGATATAAGGCTTATTGGGAAGATGGTGCACAGGTACTCGCTCCGCATGACAAGGGAATCATCGATGAGGTGAACAAGGTAACAATCGCTGATGTGAAGTTTGAAGCTGATTGGGATAAGATTGAGATTATCGGTGGCGAGATGGATTTCGATTATATGACAGCCGTTCATGAGGCTCTTATCGACCAGAATGTCATCAATCGTCAGAAAGATCTCAATATCGTTTACTCGGCAATGCACGGTACCGGCCGCGTCATCGTGCCACTGTGTCTTCGCTCATGGGGCTTTCAGAACATCCATGTTGTGCCTGAGCAGATGGTAGTAGATGGCAACTTCCCGACTGTCGTGTCGCCAAATCCTGAGAATGCTGAGGCTATGACGCTTGGCATGAAGCTCGGAACAAAGCTTAATGCAGACCTCGTTGTGGCTACTGACCCGGATGCTGACCGTCTCGCTATCGTATGCCGCGACAACAAGGGCGAGTGGGTTATCATCAATGGAAACCAGACAGCTATGATGTTCTCATATTATATCATCGAGAACAAGAAAAAACTCGGCAAGTTGAAACCATCAGACTTCCTCGTGAAGACTATCGTTACGACAGAAGTTATTGCGGAGATTGCAAAGAAAAACAATGTGGAACTGCGCGACTGCTACACCGGATTCAAGTGGATTGCACGCGAGATTGCTATCTCAGAGGGCAAGCAGAAGTATATCGGCGGTGGCGAGGAGAGCTTCGGATTCCTGCCATACGATAAGGTTCGTGATAAGGATGCTCCTGCTTCTATCTGTCTTATCTGTGAGATTGCTGCATGGGCTAAAGATCAAGGCAAGACTCTCTATGACTTGTTGATGGATATCTATATCGAGTATGGCTTCTCTAAGGAAACTACCGTAAATGTCGTTAAGCCAGGTAAGAGTGGCGCTGACGAGATTAAGGCAATGATGGAGAACTTCCGCAAGAATCCGCCTACAGAGCTTGGAGGCAGCAAGATTACAGTATGGAAGGACTATCAGTCGCTTGAGCAGACAAATGCTGACGGCAACGTAACCAAACTTGATATGCCTGCAACAAGCAATGTACTTCAGTGGTTCTGCGAGGATGGTACTAAGGTGAGTGTTCGTCCGTCGGGAACAGAGCCTAAGATTAAGTTCTATATTGAGGTGAAAGACTCAACGATGAAGTGTGCCGGATGCTATGAGCGTTGCGAAAAGGCAAGCGTTGATAAGGTTGAGGCTATTAAGAAGAGCTTGAATCTATAATAATATATTAGAGAATATAAACTAAAAAATGCGCTATAGCAACAACTATAGCGCATTTTTAGTTTGTTAAGTCAGTACCTCAACGCTGTTAAGTCAGTACCTCAACGTTGTTAGGTCAGTACCTCAATGTTGTTAAGTCAGTACCTTATTAGAATTCAAATAAGACTTTACCATTAATTTGTCGTCCTGTGAGATAGTTCGGCACGGCATATTGATGATTCGTAACATCTGTAATCCAATAGTAACTATTTACGTTGTCAATGCCAAACAGGTTGAGGCAGTCTACTCCTAACCATATATTCTTGAATATACTTTTCTTTGTTCTCTCGTTATTGTCGAGCAAACGATAGCTCATACCTATGTCAACACGCTTGTAAGCGGGGGCTCTGAAGTCGTTGCTTTCCAATTCTTTGTGTGGCGCGGAGAATGGCAGACCGTCTGCGAAGGCCAGTTTCATCGACATCTTCCACTTCGTTGTGCCTGGGAAATAGTCGGTGAAGAACATATTTATCGCATATTTCTGGTCTGTTGGCAATGGGATACTCTTGCCGTTCAGTTTCATTCCCGTATCCATAAGGCTTAATGTAACCCATGAATCGCTTCCGGGAACAAACTCTCCGAATAGGTTCAGGTCGATACCCATAGTGTGTCCGGAGCACCGGTTCTCACCATAGTACACTACTTGCACATTGTTGATGGAGTAGGGAACAAGGTTCGACATTGCCTTATAATATGCTTCGGCTGTGAATTTGAACGGTCTGTTCATGACATTAAACCGGTAATCCATCGAACCGATGAAGTGTATAGACCTCTGACTCTTTATTTTCGAGTTCAAAGTAGCTTGTGTTATGCCATTAACGGTTGATGTGTCGCGCAATTCTTTGTAGAAAGGGGCCTGATAATAAAGTCCGGTAGCGGCTCGGAAAGTGATGTTTCTATTCCATGAAGGAACTATGCTCAATGAAACGCGGGGCGATACAATGCTCTCGCCATTGAAGTTCCATCTTGAGAAACGCACACCGTAATTCAGCGTATAAAGCGTAGGAATACTGTCGTTGCCTGATTTGAAATGCCAGGTATCTTGCAGATAAGCCTCAAAGCGGTTGGCGTTTAGCTTATTCTTTGCGCGAAGCGAATAGATTAGGTGGAGGTCTTCACCGTTGTGTGGAATGCTATAACCTGCCGAATCGCGGTATTCGTATTCCTTAGAGTTCTCCTCAATCTTCTCTATCTTATATGTCAGTCCTCCTTCAATGTTGTGTTTGCGTGTTCTATGCTTCATCATGAGCTTCACGCTTGCCACGTTTGCCTTCAAGTAGTCTCTCGAATGTTGCATATATGTGCCCACTCCGAGGTTTTCGCTTGTCTCGGTCTGCGTGAGCCAATATTGTCCTTGTATGTCATATTTCTCTTGCTCTTTGGTCGAAAAAGCTGATGCAAGGAGCGAAATACTCGTTTTATTGTTTTTCAGATAGCGTGTTATGCCGAGTGAACCGAAGAATGTGCGGAACAAATCCTTCTCTTGACCGTCGAAATAAACGCGGAAAGACTTGACATTCTCCATTGTTCCGAAATTTGTCTCGCGGTCTTCCGGCTCGAAGTTATAGTGGTTTTCCGATATGTTGCCTATGAAATCGACCTGCCATTTATTGTTCGGTTTCCAACTGAGATATGTCTGATAGTCGAGATAGTTAGGATTGTATTCGCCTTTCGTTTCGAGCGAACCTAACAGATAACGGTTGGTTTTATATCTGAGTCCGTTAGTCCAAGTCAGTTTTTTCGTAGCTAATCCGAAATATCCGCTTGCTCCGAGCATACTCGCCGATATAGAACCCTCAGTTTGTTTCGGGCGCTTATACTTTATATCGAGTGCCGAAGACATCTTATCTCCATACTTGGCTTCAAATCCTCCGGTAGAGAATCCAACACTTTCCACCATGTCCGGATTGATGATAGACAGTCCTTCTTGCTGTCCGCTACGCACAAGGAACGGGCGGTAGACTTCAACATTATTTATATATACGAAGTTTTCGTCGAAAGAACCACCGCGCACATTGTATTGAGACGATAGTTCGCTGTGGGTAGAAACACCAGCCTGACTCTGTATCATCTCTTCCACGGCATTGCCTGTCGCAGACGGACCGTTCTTCACGTTCTTTATATCAAGTTCCTTTGTCGTACCGTGTTGTGGCGTACTGCCTTCTACAACCACTTCGCCTAATTGATTGTCATCGAACAACTGAACCAATAATGTCTGCTTACCCTTAGGGCGGCGCAACACTCTGGTCTTTGCTTTATAGCCCAGCATCGAGTATTTCACTACTATGGAATCCGCACTTTGAAGTTGAAGTGAATACTCGCCTTTAAGATTGGTCATTGTGAATTTGCCCTGTGACAAAACTGATACAGATGCAAGTTCTATCGGGTTATTGTCTTTATCAGCCACTTTTCCTTGCAACGTGAATGTTTGAGCCAAAGCAGCGGTGCCGCAAATAAAGATAAATGCGAGCGTTATAATTATATGTCTTATGTCTTGTTTCATATAAAACTATAACGTTCGCATCTGTTAATTATTGCATTTTTGCAGTTATATCATTTCTTTTCATCCAGCCAACTGTCTATTAGTTTGCGTGCGATAGATAGTTTTTCGGGTATTTGTGGCAGATTATCGCGGTGGAACCAAGCCCCTTCAGATAGCTCAGACCGTTGCAGATGGATGTCGCCGGATACATAATCGGCGCGGAAACCTACCATGAGGCCGCACGGATAGGGCCACGGCTGCGAACCGAAGTATTGCAGATTGTCTATTGTGATGCCTGTTTCTTCAAGAACTTCGCGGTGTACAGCCTCTTCGAGTGTCTCTCCCGTCTCTACAAATCCGGCAACAAGACCGAAGAAATCGCCCCGGAAGTTGCGTGCGTGTACGAGAAGCACCTCGTCGCCACGCCTTACAAGGACTATAACGGCTGTTGCAAGTTGAGGCCAAACCTCTTTTCCGCAGTTCGTGCACCGCTTGGATATGTCAGTATGCATCTTCATTGGTGCTCCGCAGACGCCACAAAATTTAGTGTTGGCATCCCAATAAAGAATCTCCTGGCATTTGCCGGCTTTCTGATACAGTTCTTTTGGCAATTTATAATATGAAGCACGAAGTCCGCACATCTCGTAGTTGGCGTTGTCTGTTACGGGACTGTCAATCATTACGGATTTTGTTTCGTAGTCGTCATCCGGTGCTGTGAGGTTGTGAATGTTATGCCATTCATTCAACTTTATCGGCGGTTCTTCTCCCGATGGTATTGTGTAAGTGCCGTCGGGATGCTTTTCTAAGAGTAATTCTGTTTTGCAGAATATAAACCAATATCTGTTCATAGCAGTATTATGTCATGATGGTTTTATTTCTATTTGTTTTATTTCATTAGTCAAACAGCAACTTTCTATCTCTTTCCGCTGCTGGAATTGTCCATTTTTCAGGTACAAATCGCCAGTTGTTGTTGGCTTTTGGCGCGATTGTCCCCAACCTTTCTATTTCCTTCATCAGATAGTAACGTTGGTCGCGCTCGCTTTCCCATATTATTCTCTTAGCAAGAGAGTCGCGTGGAATGCCGGCCCCTTTGGTCAGAAGTTCGCCGCCGCCGTTTCCACGGTAGCTGTTCACGGCAACCTTATATTGCTTGTTTTCGTCGAAAGGTGTTCCATCCGACATTCTCAATATTCGCACTTTTTTGCCGAAAGGTTGTGTTACGTCAACTTCATAGTCTATTCCTGTCGCGGAATCAAAATTGAATAGGAAGTTTTTGAATCGCGTTCTTTCGTGTTTGTCCTGTGTCTCCTCGTTCAGAAGTAGCAGATGGTCATCAGCCGAAGTCATTCTGTTTGTCCATAAGCCATAGCTCATTTCCAAATGATTGCGTATCTCTTTGCCCGTAAGCAACATCACGTAGAGCTGGTTTTCGTATTTATAGAGGTTGAACATATCGCCGACAGTAACATCACCGGCTGCGATGCTGTCATCTAAAGCCAAAGGCGCATTTAGCGAGATATCCGCTTCCGTGATATTTAGTTGCATATTTTGAATGAAATCGCAGAATGCGCTACTGCCGAAAAAGCCATCCCGTGTGCGTATAGTGTTGCTCAATGAGCCTATTTTTTTGCTCGTAAAAGCCTTTACCGCATCAGTTTGAGGCTTGAAAAACGTTGTCATTATGCTGTCTACAGCCATTTTGCTAACGTCTGTAATTGAACTCTTGATGGTCTTGCTGCTGATATGATTCTTGTTCTTCGTTATAGTCATAGTGGCCTCTGCAACATTTATTGCGTTGTTCGACGGATTCAAGCATACCACCCGGCCACCTTTGGCATTTGTTTCTATCGAGTTGTGTTCCTTGTGGTCATGTCCGAAGAAGATAATATCGAAGTCTGAGAGTTCTGTTGCCACTTGTTTGGTCGCGTCTTCGGTGTATTCTTCGGTTTTAATGCCACCGTCCCATCCGCTATGAAACAGTCCTATAATGATATCCGCTTTCTCTTTGTCCTTCAGATAGTTGGCTGTTTGTTTCGCACTCTTTGCTATATCCTCAAAGCGTAGCCCTTGCCAGAGTTCTTCTTTGAGCCAACTTGGGATTGCCGGAGTCAGCATTCCGACAATTGCAATCCTTATTCCTTCACGTTCAAGGATGGTATATGGCTGCGTGTAATATTTTCGTTTATCGTTGTTTTCAGAGTCGGCATAGGGGCTCGCCTGTTGTTTCTGCGTATCGAAGCATACAATATTTGCGGCTACGACTGGGCATTTCACCTCCTTTATCCATTTGTCATAGACGCTGTGTCCGGTTTCTATGTCATGATTTCCTATCGTTACGGCGTCATATTCCATATAGTTTATTACACTTGCAGCGATGTTTTCCTCGTCCGTATTCACATAATTATAGAAGTAAGATATGGGTTGTCCTTGCAGAATATCGCCGTTATCGAGCAGTATGAGGTTGTCGCCGTATTTTTTTCTCTGTTCCTTTACGTATGTTGATACGCGCGCCAGCGAACCTCTTATCTCTTTACCGGTTGTAAAATCATAGGGAAAGAAACATCCGTGAACGTCGCTTGTTTCTATAAACTTCAGAGTAACTGTCTTTGGTTGTGCCATACTGGTTGTGCTAATTGTGAGCATTATCATTAATAATGCCGCTATGATTTTCTTCATAAGCAATGTATATTGTTATGCAATACATATATAACTAAAAAAAAGATGGTAATTACTTTTGATTAAGTAACAACCATCTTCATGTTTCGTAGTCGATAGGGGAATCGAACCCCTATGCCAAGATTGAGAATCTTGTATCCTAACCATTAGATGAATCGACCAAGATCTTTGCATTCTTGAACTCTGCCTTTCATTCAATCCCCTTGCGGAAGGAGGGGGATTCGAACCCCCGGTACGGTAACCCGTACGGCAGTTTAGCAAACTGCTGGTTTCAGCCACTCACCCATCCTTCCTTAGGTTCGTTTTTGAATTTGCCAAGCATTGTTCTTAAATGCGGTGCAAAGGTACGGGATTATTTTTATACTGCCAAATATTTAGATAAGAAATTTCAAAAAAAATGCAAATAGGGCTGCGATTGATATGATAACGAGGCATAATTGGGACTGAAATATGGCGTTTTGTCGATGATTAGTTGTAACTTTGCAGGCGATATGCAGAGATATTTCATATACCTAAAGTATGACGGAACCAACTATCACGGTTGGCAGGTGCAGCCAAATGGTAATTCCGTGCAGGCCGAACTGGAACGCGGACTGTCAATTTTGTTGTCGCATGAGATGCAGATAGTGGGTGCTGGTCGCACTGATACGGGAGTTCATGCGCGTATGATGGTTGCCCATTTCGACAGTGATTCAGATATTGATTGCCAACAGTTGGCGTATAAATTGAACCGTATTTTGCCACGGGATATTTCCATTGATAGAGTAGAACCTGTTGCATCCGATATGCACGCACGTTTCTCAGCTTTTGCGCGCACGTACCATTATTATATATATAAGAAGAAAAATCCGTTCTTGCGGCATTATGCTTATCAATTGCGGTATGATGTAGACGTTGAGGCTATGAATGATGCGGCGGCTGTTCTGCTCGAAGTGAAAGATTTCGGTGCGTTCTGCAAAGCCGGCTCTGATGTCAAGACCACGCTTTGTAATGTTACGGAGGCTTATTGGTCGGAATGTGAAGACGGCTCTTGGTGCTTCACGATTACGGCAAACCGCTTTTTGCGTAATATGGTGCGTGCCGTGGTTGGTACGTTGCTGGATGTTGGCAGGCATCGTATCACGTTAGATGAGTTTCGCAAGATAATAGAAAGTGGCAGCAGAACGGCGGCTGGAGAGTCTGTGCCCGGCAACGCATTGTTTCTTGACAGGATAGTTTATTAATACATTAATATATATAAGGGGGGGGCTGTGGCTTCCGCTTTTAAGGGGTTAGGGATAAATAAAAATGTGGTTAACATTAGCTTTTCTTTCTGCGGCACTGTTGGGTTTTTATGATTCGTTCAAGAAAAAAGCACTCCAAGGCAATGCCGTTATTCCGGTTTTATTTCTTAATACCGTGTTCTCTTCGGTAATTTTTCTGCCGTTTATCCTGCTGTCCTACAACACACGGATGCTCGACAACACAATTTTCTATGTCGCTTCCGGCGGCTGGGAAGTCCATAAATATATACTCTTAAAGAGTGTTATCGTGCTTTCTTCGTGGCTGTTCGGCTATTTTGGAATAAAGCATCTGCCGCTTACGATAGTCGGTCCGATAAACGCAACGCGTCCGGTGATGACCCTCGTTGGCGCACTGATAGTCTTTGGCGAGCGGCTCAATGTCTACCAATGGATAGGTGTGGCGCTCGCGATGCTGTCGTTTATGCTGTTGAGTCGGAGCAGTAAGAAAGAAGGTATCGACTTTAAGCATGATATTTGGATATATTTCATCGTGATAGCCGCGCTGCTTGGTGCGGTGAGCGGACTGTATGACAAATATCTTATGGCGAGTGTAGACGCTGGAGGAGTTGGGCTCGACCGTATGATGGTGCAGGGATGGTATAACATATACCAGTGCTTTTGGATGCTAATAATGCTTGTCATTATCTGGATGCCTGTGCGTCACCGCACAACTCCGTTCCATTGGGATTGGTCTATAATCTTTATCAGCATCTTTCTGTGTGCCGCCGATTTCGTCTATTTCTATGCTTTGAGCGTACCCGACGCTATGATTTCCATTGTTTCAATGGTGCGTCGTGGTAGCGTTATCGTGTCTTTCCTTTTCGGCGCATTGCTGTTCAGGGAGAAAAATATCAAGGCTAAGGCTCTCGATTTGGCATTGGTGATGCTTGGAATGTTGTTTTTATATTTCGGTTCGAAATAAAAACGCTGTATTTATTTTGATATTTGATACTATTATAGTAATTTTGCAACGTTTTTGATAACAATATTAATATGGCACAAAATATATTTCGTGGATTGGGGGTAGCATTAATCACGCCTTTTAATAGTGATGGTTCTGTTGATTACGACTCTTTAGAGAATTTGGTAAAATATCAGATAGAGAGTGGGGCAGACTTCTTTTGTATTCTCGCAACAACAGGCGAGACACCTTGCCTTACGTCGGACGAGAAGGTTAAGATAAAGAATCTTGTCGTTAAAATTGTTGACGGAAAACTCCCTATCCTCATGGGGTGTGGTGGCAATAACACTGCTGCTGTGGTAGAAGAGATAAGAAATACGGACTGGAGCGGTATTGATGGAATTCTCAGCGTATGTCCTTATTATAACAAACCGTCGCAGGAAGGGCTCTACCAGCATTTCAAAGCTATTGCCAACGCAAGTCCTCTGCCCGTGGTTCTCTATAATGTTCCTGGCAGAACGGGTATCAATATGAAGCCTCAGACAACTATCCGACTCGCACAAGACTGTCCTAACGTGGTGGCAATAAAGGAAGCCAGCGGTAGTTTGGAGCAGGTAGATGAAATCATAAAGGGCAAGCCGGCACACTTCGAGGTTATCAGCGGCGATGATGCTCTTACCTTCCCGATGATTGCCTGTGGTGCTGTGGGAGTGATTTCCGTTATCGGAAACGCCCTGCCGAAGGAGTTCTCGCGCATGATACGCTATGAGTTCCGCGGCGAATATGAACCGGCACGTAAGATTCATCATCGCTTCACAGAGCTTTACAGTCTCTTGTTTGTTGATGGAAACCCTGCCGGAGTGAAGGCTCTGCTGTCGGAAATGGGAATGATAAAGAATGAACTGCGTCTTCCGCTTGTACCAACACGTATTACTACAAAGCAGAAAATGGCAGAGATTTTGAAAGGTTTTAAGAGCTAAAATCCCTTTCTTTTAGAACTTATAACTTATTCTTTAGACTTTATAGCTTTATAAAATAGGCAGACAAATGAATACAATAAAAGCGGCAAGACTAACTGATCTTTGCCGCTTTTTATAATATAGCCTTGTGTATTTCTACACTTTGATTAATAGTTCTCAGCTCTTATCTCGAAGAAACTCTGTGCGTGCTTGCACACTTCGCAAATTTCAGGAGCATTCTTGCCGATTACTATGTGGCCACAGTTGCGGCACTGCCATACAGTATCGCCGTCGCGAGAGAAAACAATCTTGTCCTCTATGTTCTTCAACAGCTTCAGATAGCGCTCCTCGTGCAGCTTCTCGATAGCTGCAACGCCGCGGAACTGTGCTGCTATTTCTGTAAAACCTTCAGCTTCAGCTTCCTCGGCCATACGGGAATACATATCCGTCCATTCGTAATTCTCGCCTTCTGCGGCTGCTTTCAGATTCTCAGGAGTAGACTTGATAGAGCCGCCTTCGAGCAATTTGAACCACAGTTTTGCGTGTTCTTTCTCGTTGTTAGATGTCTCCTCAAACAGAGCTGCTATCTGCTGGTAGCCGTCTTTCTTTGCTTTTGAAGCCCAATATTTATACTTCGTGTGTGCTTGTGACTCACCTGCGAATGCCTCTTTCAGATTCTTCTCTGTTTTTGTACCTTTTAGTTCTTTCATAATACTTTTGTTTATAATGTTAATAATGTCATTTCTGATGTTATATTTCTGTTGTTTTTTATTATGACAAAGATATGAAATTATATTCAAGGGGCAATGTGTTGTCAATATTATTTTATCAATTTAACAAATGATAGAACTTCCAACTCTCCCGAGAGTTTTATAATTAAATCCTCGGATTGACATTACCTGAAAAGTGCAATAACTCATTTTATGTGTGCTATTATTCTGATATAATGAAAAAAGCAGTAACTTTGCACAAGAATATATGAATAAGAAATAATAATATAATCAGGCACAAGAGGCTTTCGTGTGCTGATGAAGTGTAAGAAAATATGGCAGATTTCACACAGAAAGACGAGTGGCGCAGAGACGAACTCGTGAGAACAATAGAACATTCGGTGCAGCGACTGAGCCTTCAGGAACTTGAAGCCCTATACTATGATATGGTCTCGAAGGACTATATAAGATAATGGATAAGCACAATAGGGAGATTTTGCAACTCGCCTTGCCATCGGTGGTGTCTAATATCACGGTGCCGCTGCTCGGTCTTGTGGATGTGGCCATAGCCGGACACATCGGCGATGCGACGTATATCGGAGCGATAGCTATCGGCTCAATGATTTTCAATATTATCTATTGGATATTCGGTTTCCTGCGTATGGGAACGAGTGGAATGACATCTCAGGCTCTCGGTCGGCGCGATTTGGCAGAGGTGATGCGCACTCTGGTGCGAGCGTTGTGTGTCGGAATAGGTGTTGCCTTGTGTTTCGTGATGCTGCAAGTACCCTTGCGGATGGCAGCTCTCGGCTTGATGAATACGCCCGATGATATCGTTCCACTTGTCTCGCGCTACTTCAATATAGTGATTTGGGGTGCGCCGGCGATGCTTGGACTTTATGGAATGACGGGCTGGTATGTGGGAATGCAGAACACCCGAGTGCCGATGGTGGTGGCGATAGTGCAGAATATAGTGAATATAGGTATGAGTATGCTGCTTGTTTTCGGCCTCAGGATGCGCATCGAGGGTGTCGCTCTCGGTACGCTGACGGCGCAATGGGCGGGCTTCGTGATGGCTCTCGTGATATGGCGTGCTCGGTATGGCCGACTTGTTCCTTATCTGACGGCCGGCCGGACCTTGCTGTCGAGGATGGGAGATATAATCTTTCATGAGCGTGGCAAGTGGGGACATTTCTTCACTGTCAATAGAGATATATTCCTTCGGACACTATGTCTTGTTGCCGTCAATTTGTTTTTTACGTCGGCCGGAGCCTTGCAGGGGGCTACGGTACTTGCCGTAAACACGCTTCTTATGACGCTCTTCACGCTTTTCTCATACATTATGGACGGCTTCGCCCATGCCGGAGAAGCCTTGTCGGGACGATATTATGGTGCGGGAAATGTGGAGGCGTTTCGCGATACTGTGCGCAAACTGTTTGTTTGGGCTACGGGAGTGTCGCTCGTTTTCACCTTATTATATATAGGTGGAGGCTCTGGGTTCCTATCGTTGCTTACGGACGACAGAACGGTTATCGAGGCTTCTGCCGATTATGTGGTTTGGGCTTATGCAATTCCATTGGCCGGTATGGCTGCGTTTGTGTTCGATGGAATCTTTATCGGAGTAACGGCTACGCGTGGAATGCTCCAGTCTTCGTTTGTGGCAACGGCCGTGTTCTTCGCCGTATATTATCTATTGCGTGTCGGGTATCACAACCATGCGCTTTGGCTCGCGCTCCTTTTATATCTTGTTTGCCGCGGACTTGTGCAGGCGTTCCTGTACAGACGCATTCGTTTAATGAAATAATCTGAAAGTATGAAAATGAGTTTTCTCTTGTTTTTGTTGCTTCCTGTTCTCGCTGCCGTCTATGTTAGCTGGCGCGTATGGCATATCCTGCCTTTGGCAGACGTATGGAAAGGTGGTATTGTGGTCTTGCTTTGGTTATGGCTCGGACTGATGATTACCAACTTCTTCGTGCTTTACAAGATGTCTTTAGAACTTGGCACGGTAGCTTATACGGTGGGCAACTCATGGCTTTTTGTGTTGCTCTATCTCTTTCTCGCTTTCTTTATGCTCGACCTCGGTCGCGTTTTGCGCCTTGTTCCCCATTCCTTTCTTAATGCGAGTGCGGTTGGTACATTGTCTGTTTTCGGTATCGTTGCAGTATTATTGACATTCGGTAATGTTTGCTATCACAACAAAGTACGTATTCCTTTGGCTCAGACGACATCTAAAAAGTTGTCTAAACCGCTTCGGATAGTGATGATGAGCGACCTCCATCTGGGCTATCATAATCGTCGCACGGAGTTTTCCCGGTGGGTGGATATGGTGAATGAGGAGCATCCTGATGTGATACTCATAGCCGGAGACGTTATAGATATGAGCATGAAACCGCTTATCGATGAAGATCTGGCGGCGGAGTTTCGTCGTTTGGAAGCTCCTGTTTATGCCTGCATCGGCAATCATGAGTATATCACGGGCAATGCAAAGGCGCGTGATTTCTATCGCCGTGCTGGAATAAATCTGCTTCGTGATAGTGTGGCTGTGTATGGAGATTTGTGCATAATAGGCCGCGATGACTATTCAAACCGGCGTCGCAAACCTTTGTCTGAGCTCATGAAAGCTGCCGATACGGCCAAATACATGATACTTCTCGATCATCAGCCGTGGCATCTTGAGCAGGCTGAGCAGGCTGGAATAGACTTCCAGTTTAGCGGGCATACGCACGAAGGGCAGGTATTCCCTGCCAATCTCATCGTGAAAGCCATATACGAGAAGTCTTACGGTGCCTATCAACGTGGCAATACACATTATTATATAAGTTCGGGAATCGGCATTTGGGGTGGTTGCTATCGCATCGGAACACGCTCAGAATATGTCGTTATGGAGCTTGGTCAGCGTTGATGGCAAACTATAAAAAAGGGGCTGTGTCTTAATTAAGTTTTTACGGCGCAGCCTCTTTTTTAGTGCTTTGAGGTTTTGGTATTT
>ENA-ORRE01000660-ORRE01000660.1-human-gut-metagenome-genome-assembly--contig:-NODE-660-length-26147-cov-5.013912_pt1 | contig 26147 bp, 25 predicted proteins | sample MGYA00242171_ERZ509126 | MGnify/ENA primary metagenome ERZ509126 (study PRJEB26280, sample SAMEA2338648) | human gut metagenome | biome: human gut; feature: human-associated habitat; material: faeces... | reverse complement strand
CAATAATTCTTAAATAGACATCATTAATGTCGAATATATTAACATGTCACCAATGCATCTATTAAGCCTATAGTTTTAAATTCATTCCGCGTTGATAATATGCGCAGCAAAGGACAGACGAAATATTATACAGAAGAAGAAATGCAAACTATTATTTCAGAGCTCAGCAGTATGAGAGACAACACTACAGATGAAGACGATAAAAGATATTATGCCCTGATTACAATTGTTGTGCTGTATGTTTTAAATACTGCTATGCGATTAGAGTCTATATTAAGACTTAGAACCGATTCATTACATGAAGGGATGCCTGGATGTTATTTTTATCAGGTGGATGCAAAAAGAACTTTCAATGAACAATATGACATTCCAAAAGACCTCAAATTACTGCATGACGAAGCAATTGATTTAACAAAAGACGTTCGAAGGGATGCTCCGAAGGCCCTTGCAGAAAACCTTTTTATTTATCGGAAATGCCGTGGAAGAGATGTAGACGTTTTAAAGAGTGCCTATATAACAAGTATTATTAATAGCATTTGCAACAAAAACAATATTCAGAAATTAGGAATTTCTGGTATTCGTAATCGTTTTATGAATAATATCATAACCAAATTAGATGCTGGGTCTGATTTAAATCTTATTGCAGGACTAAGCAAACACAGCGTTAGCGTCCATTTAAATAACTACTATGATGGAGAAATTGAAGACATGTGCTCCAAACTATATAACGTTAATATTGGTACAACACCATTTAACGCAATCATTTCATTAAATCCAAATATCAATATGAACACAGAAAAGATTGTTCAAAATGGTTGTGGCGTATGCTCCCAGGAATCTTGCAAGAATAATTCTGAAGTGGATTGTATTCTTTGTAAATATTTTGTTACTAGTCCGGCAAATATTCCTTTCATAGAAGAAATGATTGATGAGGCTGAAAGGGATATAGAAGCATGTACGTCAGAGCATGAAAAAGAATCGAAAATAGTATTAAAAAGAATATATACCAAATTATTGTGCGAAGTATACAAGAAAATAAATGGAGGAACTTTAAATGGCAGAGAGTCAATACATTAATTTTAATACTTATAAAGGAGTGAATTACAAGCCAATATTGTTAAAGTACGACGAAGGAAGTACCTCTTTATTAAAAACAAATAAAGGCTTAAATATAAATGAATATGGTTTGATAGATATAATTTTACAAACTGAAAATAGAAGTGAGATTCAGGAATATCTTTCGAAAAACATAGGAACAAATGAAATAGAAATTAGTGGTGTGAAATTTAAATTTACAGATATTGTATGGGATTTTACTAGTCAAATACCTGTTGAAAAAAAGAATATAAAAGCACAACATAGAGCTTATGTTTACGACTTTAAGAATACATTAGAGTGGTCTGATTACTATCAAACAATATTTCGATTATTCCTTCTAAATCATTTGCTACAATTTGGGCTACATCGTACTTTTATAAAAAATGATTTCCAAGGCGTCCTCTCATTCATTAAATACTTAGAAAAGAAAGAAATTCAAACGATTGATGATATTTCTTTAAAGGATATTGTTAGTTATTTTGGCACTTTTAAAGTCAAAGAACACACATTATCAGGATATAAAACTACCATTAAAAAATTATTTGATTTTTATTTTAGAATTACCGATTCGCAAGTTGATGAAAATATCATAACATGGTTAAACACAGTTGATGTGACAAAGAAACGCATTGAAGCAGAAAATGGTAAACATCCCTTATTACCACAATCTTTTATGTCGAATTTAATTCAAATACTAAAAGAGGAGATTTATAAAGAAGATACAACGTTGACCGAAGATTATAAAATTAGTTGTGGATTGCTTTATTTGATTACACAAACAGGGATTAGACCATATGAGTTAGTGAACATTCCTTTTGATTGTTTAGAAAACAAAAGTAAATACGGAATTGAAATGTATAGTTTTAAATATTATACAACTAAAGATATATATGGCTCAGGTAGTACAGAAGTAGAGACATTTGCAACTAAAGAAATGGTAAAAGTAATCAACCAGATTCAAAAAATAACTATTGGAAGCCATACTTTATGCGGAAACATAACTTATGAGGTAATAAAGAAGACATTAGAAAATATATGTGTAAATTACTCAAATAGATTAGACAATATAACTACAACTCCAGATGCAAGGTATAGCGCAAAAGCGGTAAAGATGTCTGATGGTACTTATATTAACATTCCAAATATGAAACAATTTAGAGTATATGTAAATAGTGAACTTAAAAGGCGCGGAATGAGCACATTCCAAATTGCAAATATATTCGGTCATCACGATGAGAAAATGCTCGATTATTACGAGAGAACAATTGAAGATAAAGAAAATGATGAATATACAAACATGATTATTAGTGACGTTTTAGACGATGAAACTAATGTTTTAGGACCGAAAGGCAATGAATATACAGAAGTGATTTTAGACAGTAAGAATAAAACGATGATGGAATTGTACGCAAATGATTTTTATGATACGAACGAAGAAAGTTTGAACACAGATTTATCTGATGAGATTAAAGTGAAAGTGGTTGAAAATGTAGTGAAATATATGAGCACCCATTATCCAATTAGACAGCTTTCTGTAGGATGCTGCATCCGCCCACATGTACTGGCAACATGCGAAAATTCACGTGGTGCTGATGAATATATGTGTGCTTATGGCCTGTGCGCAAACCAATGTCATTTTTATTTCGACAGCGACACTTAATACAATAAATTTAAAGAATGGAAAGAGATTGTATTTTACAATATTAACGAGGGTCATACTATCTATGCCGAAAAAGAACTTTTTAAACTCCAAAAAATGTTGAACAATAAATTAGTCCCTGAACTTTTAGAATTAAAACGAATGCTTGAAAATAAAGGTAGTGAAAATATAATAGCCAAACACGCAAATTTAGAAACTATAATCAAAAATCTTGATTCCATTGAAGGGGAGGTAAACGAATGGAAAAATATGAACATAAAGAAAGCAATAAACCTAGCACACAGAAAGTCAACGATACAATAAGACGTTTTGTTCCAGATTTTGATAAATACAGCAAAAAGGAACAGAATATGATTAAATGCGCTGCATCCTTATATTTGAAGAAATATGAAGTTTATTTACAAACTCTGCGAGATGGCAACTGCATAAAAATTGATGTTTCTGGATTTTGCAAAGAGTATGGAATTAGCAGAATGGCGCTTTATAAGAAAGATGAAAAAGGGAATTCAAAGTATCACGATATCATAAGTATTCTAAACAAAATGAGCTTGGAATTAGAAAGCGTAAAAACTAAAAAAATGAGAGAAGCATTAATTGAAAAAGATGAAGATTCTAAATTATTAGATAATTTACTCAAACAACAGATTGAATACTTTGAGCTAAAGGATGAAAATGCTGAGTTAAGAAAGAAAATAAAACGCCTAGAAAAAGAAAATAAAAAATCAAATAAGCAGTATTCGCTATTAAATTAGCAATATAAAAAGAGCCCGATTGTATAATAATTGAGCTCTTTTTATATCGTAAAACCAAAAATATTATGTAAACTTTTGAATTCCAAGTATTTTACAATTATTTTGTCAAAATTTAGAACACAAAAATAATTACTTTTTAAAAAGTTATAATATGTTAAAATGCAGAAAACCTCATAAATTCGGTCCAAACCGAACTTCGCATAATATCTCTTATGTTATATTTATAGAATTGAAAATTGAGCAGATTTTTAAATAAATCTGCTTGTTTTTATGTTTTAAGATATTTAGAAATTCAAAAATATGTTGATATTGAAATGGAAACCATCATTATGAGTTTTATATCACTATTATTTGAACAAATACATATAGTTATACAATTTTTGATGTTTCACGACAAATTATAGAGTCTTATTAATTTCCATAATATCGCTTCCTCTGATTTGAATCAAGACGTACAGTTGTCCATCTTTTTGATTTTCACGGCAAATCACAGAGTCCACTAATCACGTGTTCTAACGTAATATAAAGATCCTAATGCGACTTCTATAATAATATATGGGACAGCCACTAAATAAGCGGAATACGGATGTAGATCATCAGCAGCATACTGCATATCATTGATTTTTAGTTTACCAGATTTGATTTCTTCAATCTTCGTTTTATACATATGAACACGATACGGACAGACTACAGCTAATACAATCATGATTAATATTAGAATGCGTCCTGGTTTTTTAAAAAAACTCATGTGTATCACTCCTAAATATTTTTATTAATATATCACAAACTAATATGTGAAACACTTCACAAATATTTCTTTAATTCTTCTAAACTATTCAACGCATCACGTCTACCTATGTCATAAATTTCTTGTAGATGATTTGGATCCTTTTCAATCATCGCACACGCAATTGGTTTAGAAGGTCGAATCACAAATATCTGTCCTTCCCTTTCAAGCTTATCGATTGTATCTAATGTTTCATTATATACAATATGTCTATTTTCTAAATCGTGTTGTAGATTTGGATATTCCTTAAATGCCTTCTTTATAAGATTTATATATTTCATTGGCTTTTTTCGATAGGTATGATCTCTTGTCAAAACCACAACTGTCTTCTGTGTTCTTTCCAACATCCAATCCACTGGAATCGAATCAGAGACACCACCATCTAATAATTCATATCCATCTAATTTAACAGGCTTTGAAACAATAGGAATCGATGACGATGCACGAATCCACTCAATATCTAGAGCATCTCCATTTTTAATTTCATGATATACAGGTTTTCCTGTACGAATATCTGTACATACAACGGTAAAACGCAATGGATTCTCTTTAAATACCTTTGTATCAAACGGATCCAATATCGTAGGCACGACCCCATACGCAAACTCTTTATTATAAAGATCTCCCGTTTTAATAAAACTCCTTAATCCTGAATATCTTGGATCTCTACAAAAACGCTTGTTGTAGCGCAAAGCTCTTCCAATCTGTTTAGATTTGATGTTGCAGCCAAAGGCAGCACCTGCAGAAACTCCAACAACCTGGTTAAAATCAATGTGATTTTCCATAAATACATCGATCACACCACTAGTATACATACCTCGAAAGCCTCCGCCTTCAAGAACTAATCCTTTTTCTTCTAACATATACATCACCACAAAGATTATAAACAATGTGAACCAAAAAGAAAAGGACTTATTCAAGTCCAATCTTAAATGTGTTTGATTTTCCAAATGCTTTCGAATTCATATGAACCACAAAAGGCTTGGTACTCTTATCCGTAAAATCAGGAGCTGCCTTTTCAAAATGGAATTCAATTTCTGTATTTACAGTTTGTTTTTTATCCAAGAAATACAATACATACCCAGTTACATCCGCTTTAAAACTTTGTGTTTTAGGTGCCATACCATTCGTTGTAAAATCATGACTTTTGATTTCATCCATATTTGCGAAATCATACTTGTTACTAAGATCGACACCTTCTAAAGTAGCACTCGGCGTTAAATATGGAACAATGATACGAGAATCCGTTTTATTCTTATAAGTAATCTTAATATTTTTTAATACTGTTTCCCCATTCTCATATACATAACTTGCCTTAGATGCATCCACACCAATCTGAAGTGTATCATCCTCAAAGAAAGTATATTTTGTATCCTTTGAATCCTTTACATTCTTATCACTAGCCTTGCGAATATCAAAGGCTTTAAAAGGCAAGAACTGTTTCTTGTTGTTAAAAGAAAGACCCAAGTTTTTTTGATCATTGTTTGGAAAACCAATATATCCATAAATATACGTGTTTTGTCCCTTATTGATGATATAAGAAGGCGTAGACTGATATTTATCAATGACACTAATATCTTTTTCATTGTCATCTGTTACGGTATAAATTAAATTCTTTGTGTCATACGGCTTTTTACCCTTATTTTCAACACTTGCCAAATAATAATAGTACGTCGAATTATCTGTATCATTTGTGATGGTTAAAACATCCAACAATTGACAAGAAACATTCTTTTTTAATTCCACATTGTTTTCTGGTTTAGAACAACCAAATAAAGATAAAGATAAAACACATACACACAACATAGATACTATTTTTTTCATATTATTCTCCTATGGATTGCAGTTTTTACAAGGCGAATACCCCTGAGCGATTAGTACATCTCTAGACTCACTTGACTCCAACTTATTTACATCATTCATCAAACGAATGCTTGCACAAGTAGGCTTATGAAACTTATGTGTTTTTACATTTAAAACATAAGTAGAAGTATCCTCTGTAACTTTATATTCCTTTATAATATTGTCATTTGAACGACTTGAATCGCCCGTTTTATAATCAATTGTGATACCTGGCTGCACGTTATAACAAAATACATTAAACGATACACCTTGTCCTTTATCTTCTACAGAATACGCCTCAATCTGTACACCATCCGCAATCAAATTATCACCATCATAAATAGGTGTAACCCGATATAAAACATGATGATTTGTCTTTTTTAAGTAGTCAGATACTTCATTTTCAAACGGAAGCATACCCTCTACATTTAAATAGCGTGTACCCGTCATTAAGTTTTTACGATTCGCATTCTCACCCGTTAATTGATATCCAATCAAATGACAACGATTATATAAATACTTCCCATCAATTCCCTTATAACGCACTGTATGCCACCCTGCAGGCTTTACAGAACCAATACTTTCTCGCTTTTTTGTCGGCATTAGATCCTTCGACACATTCGCATACGCAACCTGTGGCCGATCTAAAAAATCTAGATTCGAGTACGATTCAAAACTCTTTGTATTCATATCCTTCGAACTGAATACAGGCTCATTACCATGTATCTCTACATAAGGATTGCCACTATATTCAGGTATCTCATCAATCTCATAAGCCGATATAGGCGTGATCAATGTCGATAGAACAATGAACATGGATATAATAAATTTTCTCATACGATTCCTCACATATTTGACATATATAATGTCAATATAACTTATATACTAAAACCATGAAAGGAGTGAGTGATAAAAAACATAGTACTTCATTATCGTTCGAGTCAAAAAATATAATAAACCCCTTATGTGCTATGTTTTTAGATGTCTTATGACATCTTTTTTATATCTCTAATTTCTTAAATACAGCCTCACGAGCCATTTTTTCAAACTTATCTTCCAATGGCTTTAAATCACTATATTTAAAATCCGGATTTCTTTTTTGTAGTGCTTTTGAAATCACAAAATCAGCCACCTCAGGATTTTTTGGAAGTAAAGGACCATGCAAATAGGTACCTAGAATCTTTCCATCATAGAATCCTTCATAACCTGCATTAAAGCTGTTACCACAACCCTTCACAACCTTTCCTAAAGGATGCGTTACATTTAATGTTTGACCCCCATGATTTTCAAAACCAACGATACGCGTTTTTAAACCATCTAAATTTGCATCAATCACAACATTTCCAATACAACGACTACCAGCTTTTCCCGTATCCGTATAATAATCATAGAACTGTAAACCAGAAATCTTCTCATTGTTGGCCGCAATATAATATTGACCAAACAATTGATAACCACCACAAATCAAAAGCACAAAGGTCTTTTCATCTATGGCCTTCGTTATATTTTCTTTACGAGATAATAAATCTGGAATTAAACTAATTTGTTCCTTATCTGCACCACCACCTAAGAAAATCAAATCATATTCACTTAAATCTTTTTCTTCACCAATACCACAAGTATCGAGTACAAAAGGAATACCACGATCTAAACAACGCTTCTTTAGAACCATCATATTTCCCTTATCACCATAAAGATCCATGATATCATGATACATCCAAACTACTTTCATAGACCCATCTCCTTCTTGATCGCATTACGCGTAGGAAGTAATGCTGTATATGTCGCAATCGCATATGTCGTACGCTTTGTAGCTAATGCGGCTTTTACGGCAATGTCCAAAGTATCGACAACACTTAAAGGGCCTTTATAGCCACCATAATAGATTCTTAAAGCCATATCATTTGCACGAAGACCCGTACAAATAATTTCCTTTGTGCTATCCTTCATAATCTTTTCAAAGAAAGTATCATAGATCCAACTCACATCCGTACCATCCTGTTCACGATCATTCAATACGATCACAATTGTCTTATCCGAATCATCTTTTTCAATGACCTTCATAACTTCGTTGGCACCCGTAGGATTTTTAACCAAGTTTAAAATACAAGTCTGTTCCTTTGATGTGAATGTTTCATTTCTTCCCGCAGGCTGAGGTGCATGACTAAATACAGACTTAACACAATCTTGTGAAATACCATAATTTTTTGCGACATTCAATACAACGGCACAATTGTACATGGAATACATTCCTTCATATGGAGATTTATAATGTATTCCATCACTCGAAAATGTTTCTTTATCCAAATCAATATCTTTTAAACAAATGTCCATTTCCGGCGTTTGAAAATCACACTTTGAACAATGAAATTTACCAATATGCGAATATTGATAATAACTGTATTCAAGTCTTGCCCCACACTTAGGACAAAATTTTCCTTCACTTGCCTCTTTTGTCGTTTTAACCGAATACTTGTTCTCATCCATTCCAAAATAAGAGAATGAAGCGTTTTTCGCTACTAAATTGAGTCGTACGACATTGGGATCATTCGCATTTAAAATCAATCGCCCCCTATATGCAGGCAATACCTTTTCAATTGAATCAATCAACTGTTCCATTTCACGAGCACGATCTAATTGATCACGAAAGAAATTATTGACTACAAAATCTGTAACCGGAATAAATGGAAGAATATGTCTCACATTTAATTCATCACATTCTAGCACAACCGCATTAGCTTTGATTTCACCATTTAGTTTTGCGTGAGTCAACAACGTAGTGACAATACCTGCCTTTAAGTTATCTCCCTTACGATTGGAAATCACGTTATATCCAGCCTTTTCAAACAAGTCTGTAATCATATTGGCCGTACTCGTTTTTCCATTTGTACCTGTAACCAAAATGACAGGACCATTAAATTTTAATTTCGATAATATATTCGCATCGACTTTACAGCCAATCGACCCAGGCATCGATCCACCCCTACCAATTAGGTGTAGCCCCCAGGCACTAAGCTTTGTAGATAATATAGATAAAGTTTTCATAACTACTCCTTTTCCATACTCCCTTATTATACAACAATTGAAGTTGAATTTAAAAATTGAAACACATATAATATTTATGTTAGGAAAAAACTAACTAGAATAGGTGGAACAAATGAACGAATATTACCAATCTCCTCTTTCACAGAGATATGCATCTAAGGAAATGCAGGCATTATTTTCAAACGACAAAAAATTTACGACATGGAGAAGACTTTGGATTGCTCTTGCGGAGTCAGAAAAAGAACTTGGATTAGACATTACCGAAGAACAAATCGAAGAATTAAAAGCACACGCTTTAGATATCAACTACGATGTCGCAAAAGCCAGAGAAAAAGAAGTACGTCATGATGTTATGTCACACGTATATGCGTATGGAGTACAATGTCCAAAAGCTAAGGGAATCATTCACTTAGGAGCAACTAGCTGCTACGTTGGTGACAATACAGATTTAATTATCATGCACGAAGCTTTAGAGCTTGTACAAAAGAAAATCGTCAATGTATTAGAAAAATTAGAAGAATTCGCATTAAAATACAAAGACATGCCATGTCTTGCGTTTACTCACTTCCAACCAGCTCAGCCAACAACTGTAGGTAAAAGAGCTAGCTTGTGGGCACAAGACTTATATATGGACTACATTGAAATCCAGCATTTATTAGACAATAAAAAATTATTAGGATGCAAAGGTACAACAGGTACACAGGCAAGCTTTATGGAATTGTTTGAAGGAGATACAGACAAAGTTAAAGCTTTAGATAAAAAGATCTGTGAAAAATTAGGTTACGACCAATATTTCGCAGTCAGCGGACAAACATACACTCGTAAATATGATACACAAGTATTACAAGTTTTAGTTCAAATTGCACAAAGTGCACACAAATTCAGTAATGATATTCGTTTATTACAACATATGAAAGAAATCGAAGAACCATTTGAAAAATCACAAATCGGTTCTAGCGCAATGGCCTACAAACGTAACCCAATGCGTTCTGAAAGAATGGCAGCACTAGCTAACTACATCATTGCCGATTCCATCAACCCTGCAATTACGGCAAGTACACAATGGTTTGAAAGAACATTGGATGATTCTGCAAACAAACGTATTTCGATTGCCGAAGCCTTCTTAGCTACGGATGGATTATTAGATCTTTACTTAAATGTAAGCGATGGTTTAGTTGTATATCCAAAAGTTGTAGAAGCTAACTTATTAAAAGAACTACCATTCATGGCTACAGAAAATATTATGATGGACGCTGTTAAAGCCGGTGGAGACCGCCAAGAATTACACGAATTGATTCGTCAACACTCAATGGCAGCTGGTCGTGTTGTTAAAGAAGAAGGTAAACCAAACGATTTAATCGACCGTATTGCACAAGATTCAAAATTTGGCATGACAAAAGAACAAATTCTTTCCATCATGAAACCAAAAAACTTCGTTGGACGTTCTGTTCAACAAACAGAAGAATTCTTTAAAGACTACATTGATCCAATTCTAGCTAAAGAAAAAGATGCATTAGGAATGCATGCCGCAATTAACGTATAAAAAATGAGAGCTCAAGTTGAGCTCTTTTTTAATACAAATTTGGTATTGGATTCTTTTTATTTTTCTTCATGATCTCTTTATAGTTTGGCATCCAAGTGCATAGTAAATCATAGAATTCCTTTGAATGATTCAAATGATACAAATGCGCTAATTCATGAAGAATGATCGCATCCACAAATTCTAAAGGCATAAATATAAGATTCACATTGAAACAAATCTTATGTTTACTTGGTGTGCAGCTGCCCCATTTACTTTTATAAAAGCCATATTGTAAAGAAATATCCTGTATGTGTAATTGTTCGCAAAAGAATTCAAAACGAAGATCAATATACTTTTTGGCATTCTGCTTCAAAAATAGTTGAATCAACTTTGTATCTGGATACAAATATAAATCATAATCATCAACATAACACTTTCGTTGATCGATATAATGTAATCTATATTCGTTACCCAATAAAGGAATCTTATCATTTTCTTTTGAAGCAGTATACTTAGTTAATTGATTTTGGATCCAAGCATCTTGTTCTTTGACAAAATCATCAATTTCCCTTTTAGAAACATAGAAAGGAGCGCTCACCTGAACGACTCCTTTGACTACACGTATTTTTATTTTTTTACAATTGGACTTACGATGAAGTACATACTCCATTAGGCAATATCTTCTAAGACTTCAGTCGCAATATCACTTACATACGCATCTACTTTTTCTTGTTGTTCCTTAGAATATGCATCATATTCATTAATATCACGAATTAAATCCAACATAGGAAGTGTTCCATATAATTTTGTACAAGTTGAATTACACAATGTTTCCACATCTTCCTTCTTGTAGAATTCAATTCTTTCATGACAATTTGGACATTCCAAATATGCCATATTTTCGATGATACCAAGAACTTTGACTTCCATCTTCTCACACATGTGACAAGCTTTTTCTACAATCATACTTACCATTGGCTGAGGCGTAGATACCATCACAACACCTTGTACTGGAATGGACTGCATAATTGTTAAGGCAACATCTCCAGTTCCAGGAGGCATATCAATCAATAAGACATCCAAATCACCCCAAACAACATCTGTATAGAATTGTTTAACAACCCCACCAATAACTGGACCACGCCAGATCACTGGATCAGATTCAGATTGTACTAAGAAGTTTAAAGACATCACTTTAATACCTTCTTTGGATTCAATTGGAATCAATTGCTGCTTTTCATTTCCATACGCATGCTGGTTTGTCAAAGCTAAAAGTCTAGGAATACTAGGACCTGTAATATCGGCATCCATAATACCTACTTTTAAACCTTTTTTAGCCATTGCCTTAGCCAACATGACTGTAACTGTGGATTTACCAACACCACCTTTACCAGACATTACAGTGATAATATTTTTGATGTGGTTATCTGGATTCGATTGAATTCCACATGTTTCACTGTTCTTACCACATTTTCCTTGAGAAGGACAACCTTCACATGACATATACTATTCCTCCTTTGGCTTTTCTATTTTTTGAAAACAACGATCATATACACTTGTTAAACGCTGATCTTGAATATGTGTATAGATCTGCGTAGTTTGAATGTTTGAATGCCCCAACAACTCCTGCACGATTCTAAGATCCGCATCCCCATCTAAAAGATGTGTCGCAAATGAATGTCTGAAACTGTGTGCTGAGATTTTAGGGTTCAAATTTAGTTCATTCACTTTATTTTTGATCATTAAATGCACATATTGCCGAGTACAACGACGGCCTAAACGATTCACAAAAAAATACGAAACATTCTTTACATCCCAAACACTACGAATGGAATCTAAATAATATTTCATTTGTGAAATACAATACGAAGATATCGGAATCACACGTTCCTTGTCCCCTTTACCTTTGACCTTTAAGATACCTTCCGCCAAATGTACATCATTCAATTTTAACTCACAAAGCTCACTTACACGCAAACCACAAGAATATAATACAACTAATATCGTTTTATTATATTGGTCGATCTGATTGTCTTGAAAAGATGAAAAAACTTTTTTTACCTCATCCACCGACAAATAGACAGGCAGATGTTTAGATGATTTCATCCCATGAATTAATAAAGACACATCTTTGATTTCAGGATGCGCAATCGATATCTGCAAATGAAAAGAATGAATACTCGCAATCATACGATTGACACTCGAGGCAATGTGATCTTCGGCATAGACATCCAAAAAGTCTTCGATATCCAAAACTGAAATGTTTTCGCACAACAAAATATTTCTTTTACCTAAGAAATTTAAATACACCTCAATATCATGAAGATACGATTGTTGCGTTTTCTTTGATTTTCTTTGTAGAACATTCAAATATAAGCGGTAATCTTCAAATGCATCTTTTAATTCCATAAAAGTATTATAACACAAATCAAATGTAAATTGGTTCTAATACCTTCATGTCACAATTTGACTCTTTTATGGCTTCAATCAACACCGATTTAACTTGGTTGTCACGATGATCATATGCGAACTGCAAGTTACGAATACTAAATTGATTCGCATACAAAACTTTAATGATCTCATTTAAACGATTCGGACGATGCACCATATAAAAGCGCCCATAACTCTTCAATAATCGATTCGCATGGAAGACCAATTGTTCCAAAGTCAAATTTTCTTCCATTCTTCCTAAATGTCGAAAATTCAATTGTTCCGGTAGCTGATTGGCATCCATTTTAAAGTATGGCGGATTGGAAACAATCACATCAAACAAATCATCTTCATACCTTTGTATTGGCTGATTGACAATTTTTACAGGATGCTTGATAAACATATCCGCATTCTTTTGAGCAACCTTACTAGTCTGTTCTAATATTTCAACACCCACAAGTTCTTTGACATTAAACTGATCAAAATAAACGAGTAAAGCCGCATTATTGGTACCAATATCTAAAATGCGCTCCTGCTTTTTTAAATGCACAAATTTAGCTAAAAGTTTTGTATCCGTATTAAAACGAAAATGCTCTTTATCTTGATATAACTTCAAGCTTTCATCCATAAAATAATCTAAAGTTAAACTCAACTGGCATCCTCCTTCTTCAATAAATCACTCGCCTTTATAAAACATTTACTATCCATTTTTTCATTCAGACGATTCAATATAAAATCCGTATTTTCTTGTGGAGCTTCAAATAAATCAATCTGTTCTACAATCTGTTTGGCATCTTTTAAAGACCCAATATGTACACCTATATAGCGATAGCCAATGGGTTCAAAATATTCTTCTAACAATTGCCGGCAAGCCCCAAAAATCATAGGATACGTATTCGCATACTGACTTAAATTCATACTGTGACACACATTATGAAACGCTGTATCTCGTAAAGTTAACGTAACAAGTTTTCCTTTTTGATTTTCTTGCTGCATCTTATGCGTTAGTTCTCGAACGATATTCTCAAGACAACTATTCACTTCATCAATTGAATATAGATCATTGGAATATGTTCTAGAAATCGAAATACTCTTTTGTGTAGTTGAATAACATAAAGTCGCACTCGAATTCCCTCTTGCCTTTTGAATCAAAGAATAAGACGATTTTCCTAATCTATGTATGATCTTTTGTTCATTCTTTTCATCCGCAAAATCACCAATTGTATAAATACCCATTTCATTTAAAATAGGCACGCTCTTTTTACCAATGCCATTCATTTCATGGATCTTTAAAGGCCATAGTTTTGTTGAAAGCTCCGACTTTCTTAAAACCGTGATTCCTTTTGGCTTACGCATGTCACTCGCCATTTTCGCAAGAAAACGATTGGGCGCAACACCAATCGAACAATTCAAATGACACTTTTCATAAACACCATTTTGAATTTCAAACACAAGATCCAAAGGCCTTTTATAACGCTTAATAATATCCGTTACATCCATGTAACACTCATCTATACTCGCCGGTTCAATTTGATGGGTAAATGTTTTTAAATACGCAAAAAACTGAGCTGACATGGAACGATAATAGCCATAATCACCTTGGATCAATACTAAATCTGGACATAGACGCAAAGCTTCATAAACAGGCATCGCACTATGCACACCATATTTTCTGGCTTCATAGTTCGCAGTTGAGATCACGCCTCGCTTTGAAGTGGAACCTACCGCAACCGGAAACTCTTTTAAATCCGGATTCTTTATTTCTTCACAACTTGCAAAAAAGGCATTTAAATCAATATGTAATATGACTCTAGCCATGAATCTTCACCCATAGATCTTGCATCGATTCTTTTGCTTTTTGACTCGCTTCCCCACTTGTCATTACAGCTAATTCTTGAATCGTTTTGTCTTGATCAAGTTCTTGTACACTTGTGATGGTTTCACTTGCGGATGCCTTTTTATTGACCAAATAATGCGTATTGGCATAGACGGCAACACTTGCCAAATGGGTAATACATAAAACTTGGTAATTTTTGGATAAAGCCTTCATCTTAGCACCCATAGCTAAGGCAACTTTACCACTCACACCCGTGTCAATTTCATCAAAGATGATGGTTTCAATGCCATTCGAAGCTTGGAACACCACTTTTAATGCCAACATCAATCTTGAAAGTTCTCCTCCAGATGCAGAAGCACTCAAACTTGAAAAATCCTGTCCTGGATTCATAGAAACTAAAAATTCAATGTCATCAATTCCATTGCTTGAAGGTTTCTTTTCCATACAAGAAATCATAAAGCGAGCATTTTCTAACATCAAGTCTTTACAATGTTCCATCACTTTTGATTCGAGTTGAGAAAAGACTTCTTTTCTTTTCAATGACAATGCATTTGCCAATTTCATATACACCGTAAACGATTCTTCTTTTTCTTTCTCTAATTTATCAAACACATCCTGACGATGAATAATTCGATCGATCTTATCTGTGATACTCTTTTTAGACTCCATTAAACTCGTATATGAACCACCATATTTACGATATAATTTCTTGATCAAATATTGACGACTTTGTAGACTATCCAAATCTAAAGAATCATTAGAATGTGTATCACGCATATGCTTTAATTCTTCATCCACACTTTGCAAAGAATAATATAAATTTTTGAATGATTCTTCATAGTCATTTAAGATGGGTGATTTTGAAGCTTGTTTATATAAAGTATATAAAGAATCTAACGCTCCATTTTCTTTATCAATTTCATATAGACAAGACGAAATATCCTCTGAATTTTTATACCAGCTGGTTGCCTCGTGAATCTGATCATTTAATGCATCCAATTCATCTTCTTGAATGTTCGCATTCTCAATTTCATCCAACTGTGCCGTTAAAAATTCCAATTCGGCATCCGAAAATTCTTCGTTTTTTAATGTTTCTAATTCATGTAAGACATTTGAATACTTCACATACGCTTCCTTTACAGAAGCTTTTAAACCCATAGTCTTCGCATAACTATCCAACAATTCCATTTGAACAGATGTGTCCATTAAACGATACGTATCCATTTGCGAATGAATATCGACCAATAGATTGACAATCTTACGCACAAAAGATAGTGTAGTGATCTGTTGATTGATGCGTACGGTACTCTTATTATTATTTAAAATAGTACGCGAAATAATCACTTGATCATCAACTTCAAAGCCATTCTCTTCTAAGATCGCATTGACTCTATCATTCGATGTTAAAACCATCGATAAGATTGCCTTGTCTTTTCCATTACGAATCACATTCGATTTAATTCGATTCCCACTCAAATAGCCAATCGCATCAATTAATAATGATTTACCAGCACCTGTTTCTCCGGTAATCACACTCATTCCATCTGTAAAGTCTATGATACAAGATTTGAATAATACATAATCTTTTACTGACAATTGTTCAATCACAAAACCACCTCAAGTCTACTTACTATTTTAACTTAAATCTAAAGGAAAATAAACGATTATAATCCATGTGAACGAGAAAACAAAAAAATAAGAATATCTTCACATTAAGATATTCTTAAATCTTTGGCATACACCATATATTCCTGATTGCCACTTCTTCCTTCTAGAATGCTTGGCATCGCTTCAACGCTTCTATAATATTGAAATAGAAAAGATTTTACATCTTCAACAATCTGTAAGGCAAGCTTAGAATTCTTTAGAACGCCATGCTTATTCAAAGCAGTAGGACCACACTCAAATTGTGGTTTTACAAGTATCGCCATATGACGAATGGATAAAACACGTAATACATGTTCCAATATGGTCTTACAAGATATAAAACTAACATCCATGCACATAAAATCAATCGATTCATCAAACCATTCTGGTACAATTTCACGAGCGTTGTGCCCTTCCATTTTGATTACACGACAATCTTGATCTAATTCTTTGGCAAGTTGAAGATGACCTACATCTAAGGCATATACTTTTTTAGCTCCATATCGAAGACATACATCCGTAAATCCACCTGTACTCGCACCAATATCTAATACAACCTGATTTTGAATATTCACATTGTACGTATCTAAACAACCCTTTAGTTTAAAGGCACCACGAGAAACAAATTCATCCTCAGTATGTGTTACGACAATATCATCTTCATCGCCAACTAAAAAACTAGCCTTTGTGATGACTTTTCCATTGACACTGATTTTACCCTCTTTAATCATATCCTGTGCTTTTGCACGAGACGATATCTGATTGAGTAAAGCTTTATCTAAACGAATCTTATCCATGTTTTTCTAATTCCTCAAATAAACATTCTGTGCTAATCCCTTCTTGAATACGTAAAGATCGAATCGAACCATGACATACATAGTGATCGCCAATACCTAATACATGAATTTTTTCATCCAATGTATTCATATATTCTAAAATAGCACTCGATAAGCCACCCTTCTTAATATCCGTTTCATAAACCGTAATAGGAAGATTTAATTTTAATAAATCTTTCATCATAACTTCATCGATTGGTTTAAAGAAACGTGCATTGACAACAAGTAAGCCAATCTGATTTTCTCTTGCCTTATTGATTACATGATCCACATCCGGTCCATATGTGATCACAATTTGCGTTGGTGTTCCAACCACAAATTTTTCCCAAGTACCAATTGGAATCAATGAATACGACTTGTTTTTTGCGTATCTCACATTTCCTCTAGGATAACGTACACAAAATGGTTTCTTAGAGGCAAAGGCCGTATAAATCATATTCTGTGCTTCTTTGGCATCTTTTGGCTGAGATAAGACAAGATTTGGAATACTTCTAAGCATCGCAATATCAAACACACCTTGATGTGTTTCACCATCATCTCCAACCAAGCCACAACGATCAATTCCAAGCACAATAGGAACATTCATTCTTGCCATGTCGTGGTTGACTTGATCATAAGCTCTTTGAAGGAAAGACGAATAAATACTCACAAATGGTTTTAGTCCACCTAAAGCCATAGCACAAGCCATTGTCACGGCATGCTGCTCCGCTATTCCACAATCAAAAAAACGATCTGGATAACGTTTTTGAAATTCTAATAATTTACTACCCTGCGCCATAGCGGGTGTGATTGCGACAATACTCTTATCTTTTTCCGCCAGATCCATAACCGTATTTGAGATTACTTGTGACCAGGAAATTTCATTAGGTGGAAGTAAACTCAAAGATTTTCCCGTTACGACATCAAACGGACTGACTCCATGCCACTTACCTACTTTATCTTGTTCCGCAAATTTATAGCCTTTTCCTTTTTGCGTTAGGACATGTACAACAATGGGGCCATCATGTTCTTTGGCAGCCTGAAAAACTTTGATCAAGCTAGCAATATCATGGCCGTCGACAGGTCCCATATAATCTAAGTTAAACTCTTTAAATAATGGAGCATCGATCACTTCATCTTTGATCTTATCACGGAAATGTGACAATGTATTCAATACGTTAGTTCCTAATTTATTGGATTTTAAGTTGTTTTTTACATCATGTTTTAAATCGATATATAAGTGAGAAGCACGAATATCTGTAATTCGTTTTTCAACACCACTGTAATTTTTAGAAATCGACATATTATTATCATTAAAGATGATGACCATCTTCTTCTGTTTAGAACCAATATCATTTAAAGCCTCTAGTGCCATACCACCCGTTAATGAGCCGTCTCCAATTACGGCAATAACTTGATAATCATCATGCATTAAATCACGTGCAATCGCATAGCCCAATGCGGCCGATAAAGAAGTAGAAGAGTGTCCTGCTTCCCAACAGTCATACTTACTTTCACTTCGCTTTTGATATCCTGAAAGCCCACCCTTTTTACGTAATGTCGCAAATTGAGTGGATCTTCCTGTTAATATTTTATGTGTGTAACATTGGTGACCTACATCAAAAATCATTTTATCTTTTGGTGAATCAAAGACATAGTGCATCGCAACTGTGACTTCGACAATCCCAAGATTACTCGATAAATGTCCGCCTGTTTTCGAAATCGACTCGATTAAAAAGGTTCGAATATCGCTGCACAATTGTGTAAGCTCATCAATTGACATATCTTTGATTTGACTAGGTGACTCAATGTCATACACTTGACTAATCTTTCTCATTTTATAACCCTCATAAAAAAAACTAGTCCGCTAAAGACTAGTTTTAGCTATTATTAATATACCCCTTTTTTCAAAGAAATTCCATATATTAATATGTACGCTTTAATAAAGTATCCAATACTTTTGTCAGCGAAGTCACATCACAACTCACAAAACCTAGTTCTTTACGAATTGTTTCATCATAGCTAGCAACCATATCTTTAGCACCTTGAAGCCCTAATAAAGATACAGCTGTGACTTTATGATTATCTTCATCACTCAATGACTTTCCAACCACTTCTTCACTACCTGTAACATCCAAAATATCATCCTGCATCTGGAATTCAAGACCTAACACAAGACCAATCTTACGGAAGTGTTCCACATCATCGAATTTATTTGCTAAGATACATCCGCAAACCAATGGTAATGTTAATAATTTGCTAGTCTTGTAGTGATCAATTTCCTGTAAAAGTGCAAGTGTTGGATTTGGATCATTTTCAGACTGTAAATCTAAAGTTTGTCCATAAATCATACCATCAATCCCGGAATACCAAGAAAGAGCCTTTACTAAAGCTACTTTTTGTTCAGCACTACATTCACTATCCAATGCAACTTCAAATGCCTTCGTCAATAGTCCATCGCCAGCAAGAATGGCAGTTGCCTCATCATAAGCTTTATGACAACTTGGTTTACCTCGACGTAAATCATCATTATCCATAGCTGGAAGATCATCATGAACCAATGAATATGTATGAATCATTTCAATGGCACAAGCACATGGATACCCAACTCTTGCATCCATTCCATAGCCTTCTAGTACGGAAAACAACAAAGTAGGACGTACACGCTTACCACCATTCATCAATGAATAGGCCATCGCATCTTTTGTACGACTATCATCATTTTCATGTACTCGCATCAATAAATAATCTTCAAATTCTTTATTCACCATCATCTTGATTCACCTCCATCAACTGATCCATTTTTGTTTCAAATTTTTTTAGTTGTTTTTCGCATTGCGCACTCAATTTCAAGCCTTCCTCAAATAATGACATGGCCTCTTCAAGCTCCAAATCATTATTATTTAACAAAGCCACGATTTCATCCAATCGTTTCATCGCCTCTTGAAATTTCATTTGTTTAGCGGCCATTTTATTCCTCCTTAGTGGATACAACACATGAAGTGATCACACCATCATTTACTCTTGTCACCATTATATCATCCCTTGTGACATCTTTGACATGCTTAATAACTTTATCTTCAATCTTTGAGATACTATAACCACGAGAAAGTACCTTTAAAGGTGAATAGGCATCCAATAAAGCACAATTTTTTTGTAAAGAATGTCTAGAATTTTGTAATAAAACTTGCATATTCGATCTTAGTTTTTCAGGCACCATAGAAAGTTTATTTTCTTGTACCTTTACTATATTCATCATACGCAAATGCATCTGTTGTGTATAATTCTTGATGACATTTTTCTTTTGCAGCTCTAGCTCTAGTGCATATTCAATTTGTGTATTGTAGCCATCTAGTTTTAATTGTTTTTCTATAATAAAAGATTTTGGATCCTTTAAATACGGATGATTCTTATACGAATCCAGTTTTAACTTGTTGTGATTTAAAATCATAGACATGTGTTGCCTCAACAATTCTCTATCTTTCAAAATTTGAGTCATCACTTCATATTGATCCAAAGTCACCCATTGTGCAGCTGCCGTAGGGGTTACACTTCGATGATCACAGACAAGATCACATAATGTTGTATCCACTTCATGACCTACACCACTGACAATATATGTATTTAAACTGTAAATCGTCTTTACAAGCTGGACATCATTAAAACAGAACAAATCTTCAAAGCTCCCTCCACCACGAACAATCAATAAGGCATCATGATTATGTGTGTCAGCCTCTTTCAAGGATTGAATCAAACTTTTAGGTGCAAAACTACCTTGCACTAAACTTGGATATAAAGTGACCTTCATCATCGGCCAACGCCTTTGAATGGTTGATAATACATCTTGTAAGGCAGCAGCCTGTGCTCCAGTTACAACACCAATATTTTCAATATAGTCAGGTTTAGTCTTTTTATGACTTTCATCAAAATAGCCAGCCCTTAAAAGATCTTGTTTTCTTTTTTCAAATTCAAGATATAAATCACCTAAACCATCTTGTTTCATTTGACGAATCACAAGCTGAAGACTGCCCCTTTGTTCATACACATTAATGCTTCCTGAAACTAAAACGCGCATGCCTTCTTCTACATTGAAGTTTAAACGTGATACATAACTTGAAAACATAACACAACTCATTTCTCCACTTTTATCTTTCAAAGAAAAATAATAATGTCCCGATCTGTGTTTTGTCAGGTTGCTGATTTCACCCTGAATCCAAATGCCATCCAGATCCATGGTTTGTGTTAAAACATTTTTAATGCGAGCAATAACACTAGAAATACTTACAACCATTTCGTTTCTCATAGCTGGTCAAGAACTCCATTTAATAATTTATAAGAATTATCATCGCAATACTTTTTAGCCAAAGTAATCGCTTCGTTGATTACAACAGCTTTCGGTGTATCGTTTGCCAAGATTTCCTGGAAAGAAATTAAAAGAATGGCTTGTTCTAACATACTTAAACGATCAAAATCCCAGTCATCGCGTAATAATTCATTGATTTTTTGTTCAAAAGCTTCTTTGTTTTCAACAGTTCCCATTGTTAAACTATATAAATATCCATCAATGTCATTTGAACCTTTCATTACATCAAATACACATTTACGAATATCCTTTCCTAATAATAAGTGTTGATACACACTTTGCATCGCAACTACACGTTGTTCATGTCTATTCATCTACATTTCTCCTTCTTTATATGGTACGCGCGCACTTGGTACTACATCACTTGCAGGCCCTGCATGCACATCTTGATCATCAAAAAATATATTGGCGCCAAAACAAGCTAATACATCCGCTTTTTTAGCTCCTTGCATAAAGAATACTTCATCTACGACAATATTCCATGCTCTTAAAGTTTTTATTACACGAACACCCGTATCTTTGTTTCGTGCTGTCACAATCGCTGTTCTTAATACATTTAAATCTTTAGTTTCATTTTGAAGCCAAGATAAACTCTTTAATAAAGAAGCCATTGGACCTTTTTGTAAGGCAACATCCTGGTTTAGAATCTCATTTTCATTGAATGCTTCTAAACCATGTTCCTGATAGATCTTTTCCGATTCAGCCGAAAATAATACGGCATCCGCATCAAAGGCGATACGAATCTGATTATCAGGAAAACTATATTTAGTATCTCTGGCATAAATCATACCGGCCGCAAAGCCTGCATGAATCGCATTGGATACATCATTTTCATTACACGATAAGAATAAATCGACACCAAATGCCGATAAATAACGACTGATGTCTTCTCCACCACTCAAAACCATTCGACCAATGTCCATATCATAATGCTCTAGTGAGTGAATGATACGCAAAGACGTATCCGCACTGTTTCTTGACATCACAATAACTTCAACAAGTTTTCGATTCGCGAGTTTATTGATGTTTAATAAGTTTTTAACTAACGCAAAACCACTACCCGGACTTAACACATCATTTTCGTGAACAATTTGATAGTCACGATAGGCGTCTAATCCTTCTTTTTCAAAAACCTCATTTTCTTTTTCTAAGTTAAATAAAGCTCTTGAACTAATACCTACCACAAGATAATTTTCAAAAGATACACTCATAAAATTGAAAAAAAGGAAACCTTCGAAAGATTTCCTTAAAAAATAAATCCAGTCACCTGAATTTCAATCGCTTCAGGTTTAAAGTCTGTCATATAAGAAATACTTTCAAAGATCTTGTTTTGTAGATTTAAACAAACATCACTTACATTTGATTTGTGGTTTACTTTTACAGGAATTGATAAAGTCAATTTATTGTCCTCAACACGAGTGACAATTCCTGTCTTAAATGGTTTTGTTCCTTCTGCAATCTGAACATTTTCATCTTCTTCGATCACGTTCTTTGCGATTGTAGAAAAAACTGTTTTATTTAAAGAAATAACACCATATTCATTGCCTGGTTCTAGCTCGATATATTCTTTCGCCATAATTTCACCTTCACTTCTCTTTTAGTATACCAAAAAAGTTATTTAAACTCAAAAACTTTCGCACCCCAAAGTGATGCTGTTTTTGTAACATACTGCTTTTCATGTAAAATCACATTTTTACAAGTAACAATATCACTCTGCAACTGTTTCTTTAAGGCTTCAAAACCATCAAAACGAATCTCATTACGCGTCTTTTTCAAGAAGAAAAAGCGTACTTGTCGTTCATAAATATCTTGATCAAAATCAAAGATATGTGCTTCAATAGAAACCTTTGTATTTTCAAAAGTAGGATTGTTTCCTACATTGATCATAGCCCCATAAAATGTATCATCCACATATACAAAGCCTGCATAAACACCACTAGAAGGCACTAAATAATCGGGATTTGCCCCAAGATTTGCGGTTGGAAACTTCAATAGTGTACTGCCACGTTTAAATCCATGCTCAATCACACCTTCAATCGAATACATATACCCCAATAATTCATTGGCTAAATCCATCTTGCCACTTTGAATCAATGGCTCAATGCGACTGGATGAGATTTTTTCGTTTTTCGAATTTACACTGGCAATCACTGAAACATCAAAATAGTTTTGTGAAGAAATTGTTTCCACATTTCCTGTATTCTTTGAAGCATATTTAAAATCAAATCCACAAGTAATATGTGCTACATTCATCTTTTTTAACAACATATGAAAGGCATCAACATCTAAAGCAGCAAAATCCTTAGAGAAAGTAATGACATACATCACTTCAATACCCATCACGCTTGCCAAGTGGATACGATCTTCTAACGTTGTGATATGACGACATACACGGTCCGGAAAAAAGATTTTCCAAGGATCTGGATCAAATGTGATCAAACCACTTTGAATGTTTAACTCTTTGGCTTTGGCAATACAATTCTCAAGCAATGCCTGATGCCCTGTATGTAGGCCATCAAAGAAGCCAATACAACAAGAACTCTTTGGCAAATTTTCTTGTACATGCAAATAATCAATACGAATGACTTCCATTACCATAGACCTCTTTTACTCTTAAAAATTCCTTCACGCTCTTTTTCATAGATTGCGATAGGCTCACCTGCATCTAAAATACATACTTCTTGATTTTGATTATCTAAACGAATGCGTTTTCCTTGGTACACATCTTGAATCGGTTGATAGTCAATCTTATCTAAATGATCCAATACATAGATTGAGGGATATAAGACAGGTTCTTGTGTTTCAAGATCTTCTAGTGTTTGAGCCTGATCAATTGTAAAGCGACCAACCTTAGTTCGTCTTAAACTTTTCATACAACCTAGATTATTTGTGTTTAAAGCCAAATCACGACAAATACTACGAACATACGTTCCACTCGAACATGCTACTTTAAAACTGTAGTCACCAAGATCTTCCATCGAATAAATTTCAATATCGCTATAGACTTTAGGAACTTCAAGTCCCTCTCTTTGATAGTCCATTAATTTTTTCCCATTCACTTTTTTATTGGAAGTCTTTGGCACCAATTGATGGTTCTTACCAACAAATTTTTGAAGTTCCTCTGAAAAACAAAAATCCAAATTCATTTCTTTTTCAGCTTCCACTTCACCCCAAATATCATCGGTTGATGTACTTTTACCAAATTCGATCTGCCCAATATATTCTTTATCTGTATCACTTAAAAACTGTAACAATTTACAAGACTTTCCACAAAGAACAACTAAAACTCCGGTTGCATTGGGATCGAGTGTACCTGTGTGTCCAAATTTTTTTTGTTTATATTTTTTTCGAAGCCAATTTACAACATCATGGCTTGTCATACCATACGGTTTATCAATAATTAAAATTCCATCCATAATTTCACCTTTTATATTTTACTTTTTTTTAAGGGTACTTTCAACTATGCACATTTGATACTAAAAAGTCAAGACTTGTATTCTAATATGAAGTTCGTTATTATAGAAATGCCTAAGGACATTAATTTTTCCTACACTCGAGATAAGGGAAATCGGATGTTGAATTGTTGTGTTGAAGACCCGCTACGCGTGGGGATCCTAATGCTGTTCACAGATTGCCCACCTGTACTTAACAGGGAAAGATCTCATGTTCTTGGGCTTTTTAAATAGGTAAAAAGTATGAACGCAAAAGAAGAATTTATTCAAATCTATAAAGAAAATATCCATCGTGAAGGTGCCGATACCTTTCTAGAATTCTTAGAAGGAGTTCACTCTGATTTTTTCACGGCCCCTGCAAGCACACGTTTTCATGGCAACATGGAAGGTGGTCTTTGTGAACACAGTGTACATGTGTATCATTGTTTAAAGGACTATCTATCAAGACAAAGAGTTCAAGATACGTACAACATGCACTACAGCGATGAAACCATTGCTCTTGTTGCCCTACTTCATGATGTATGTAAGATCAATGTCTATAAAAAAGGTACGAGAAACAAGAAAATCGATGGTGAGTGGCATCAAGTGGATGTTTTTGAATTTGAAGACAATATTCCATTTGGTCATGGTGAAAAAAGTGTCTATATGATTCAGCCATTCATGCGTATAACTCGTGAAGAAGCGTTTGCAATTCGTTATCATATGGGATTTTCTGGAAGCGACCCAGTCAATAATGTAGGTAAAGCTTTTGAATTGTTCCCGCTTGCCTTTGCGCTAAGTACTGCCGATATGGAGGCTACATATTTTTTAGATAAGCAAGTCTAGATGACTTGTTTTTTTATAATCGAGTAGGAGAAAGTAAAAAAAATTTCGTCCTCTCACACCACCGGGCAAGCC
>ENA-ORRE01000657-ORRE01000657.1-human-gut-metagenome-genome-assembly--contig:-NODE-657-length-26207-cov-4.474763_pt1 | contig 26207 bp, 22 predicted proteins | sample MGYA00242171_ERZ509126 | MGnify/ENA primary metagenome ERZ509126 (study PRJEB26280, sample SAMEA2338648) | human gut metagenome | biome: human gut; feature: human-associated habitat; material: faeces... | reverse complement strand
CCGCAAGGGCCTGCCGCGTCATGGGCTGCATCTTGAACGTCGTGCCGTTGTCGGGCAGCGACGCCGCGATGGAAATGGCGGGATTAGAGAGGTCCACCTCGACGACGAACATCTTCGTCGTGTAACCTTCGTACGAGACGTATGCGATTTCGGTGGCTTCCACACCGTCGGTAACGGTCCAGGTGCGGTCATCGATCATATGGCCGATCAGCCCCGTGCCCGCGACGAGTTTTTGGGCAACAGCCGTTGTGGCGGTTGTATTGTCGTACGCATCATTGTAATCAGGAGTATCGTTGCACGACCAAAGAGTTGTGGACAATGCAAAAAGGCAAAACAACAGTCGGATTTTCAAGAATATTTTATTGTTGGTTTTCATAACGGTCTTTTTTACAATAAGACTTGGTTTTCGGCTGCATAATCAGTCCCCGTATCCGGGATTTTGTCCCAGCAGCGGGTTGAGCAGGCGTTGCTGGCCAGGTATCGGGAATAGTACCTGATGAGACTGGATGCCCAGCCCCTCCACGGCGCGGCCGGTACGAACCAAATCGTAATAGCGGAAATTCTCGGTCACCAGTTCCCTGCGGCGCTCGTCCATCACGGCGTCCATGAACGCCTTGTCCGTGGTCGGGGCGGGGTTGATCGCCGTCAGTCCACGGACTTCGCGCAGGTCGTTGAGTCGCGCCAGTCCGTTGGGGCGTCCCTGAGCTTCGGCGCTGATGAGGTACATCTCGGCGACACGCGAGACGATTACCGGGTCCTTGCCCGTCTGTCCGCTGGGATACTTGTTGAAGAGGGTCTGTCCGGCTACGCTGGTGAAGGTGATCTCCTTGCGCTTGTCCTCGTCCGAGAAGACCGCCAGCAGGTCTTTGGTGGGATAGTAGACCCCCTGGCCTTTGTTCTCATGAGCATAGGTGTAGAACAGGTCGCTGATGTTGAGCCCCGACTCCTCCGAGAGATTCTCGAAGGCGAAGATGATCTCCGTGTTGGCCGCCTTGCGGAAGATCTTTTCGAAATCGTCGAGTTTATACTTGCCGATCAGGCTTTCGGCCAGTTCGGCGGCCTCTGTTTTCTTGCCTCGGCTCAGCTTCACGCGTGCCATGAGCGCGACGGCTGCGTCGTGTGACACGTAATAATAGCTTTTACTCGATCCGAGCAGGTCCAGTGCCAGCTCCAACTCTTCCTCGATGAAATTCCATACCTGCTCGGCAGGGTCGCGCGGCACGTTCTCCTGCGTATTCTCCCGGAGGATGGGCATGTCGCCCCAGCGGGTTACCATGCAGTAGTAGAGGTATGCCCTGAAATAGTGGGATTCGCCGAGTGCCAGCGTGGCTTCCGACGACCCAGGGTATTTTTCCGCGGCTTTGATGAGGTTGTTGACCTGGTACAGGATGTAGAAATAGCCTGCCCACGAAGTGTTCTGGTAGCTGTTGAGCGACGAGAGCATCGAATTTATCTGGTCTTTCGAAGTTCCCGAATTCCCACGGATGTTACCGCCGAGGATGTCGAACATGATATAGGAACGCACCCCGGGTCCGCCGCTCTGGAAACCGCTGTAAACGCCCATGCGCATGGCCGGGAGGTCGGCCTCGGTGACGGCTTCCGGCGGGATCGAATAGCGGGAAAATCTGTCGAGGTCGCCTGCGCAGGAGAAGCCTGCGGCTGCAAGGAAGACGAGTGTGAAGTGAAATAGTATCTTTTTCATAGGTTTCGCTCTCCGTTTAGATGGTTATGTTGATACCGAAAGTGAACATACGCGGCTGGGGTACGGTAAGCCGGTCGACGCCGTAATACAACGGATTGAGATCCTTGCTGACATCCGGATCCCAGCCGGGATATTTCGAGATGAGGAACAGGTTGTCGCCCTGAAAGTAGATGCGGAGTCCTTTCATGCGGAGCTTCGACGTGATTGCCGCCGGGAATTCGTATCCCAGGACGAGGCTGCGGAGCCGAATGAAAGAGCCGTCGTGCAGGATACGCGATGAGTTGCGCACGTTGGGGGTCGCCCGGTTGAAGATGGCGCGCGGGTATTCGTTGGTGCTGCCCGGGCCCGTCCACCGGTTCTCGACCTGCGACGCCAGTACGTTCGACGTGTGGCTGAGACGCGCGGCGTTGATCATCCATTCGGCCAGCACCTTGTTGCCGTACTGGTAGGTGAAAAAGACGTCGAGACGCAGACCCTTCCACTTGAATGTATTGTTCCATCCGCCGAAGAACTTGGGGTTTGAAGAGCCCTGGATTACGCGGTCCTCGTCGGTGACTTGTCCGTCGTTGTTGACATCCCTCCATTTGACGTCGCCGGCCCGGATTCCGTCGGCATACTGCGGATCGGGAACCTCTCCGTCGTACTGGTAGATGCCGAGCTGTTCGAACACGTACCACGAACCCACTTCCTCGCCTGCGCGGAGGATGCGGTTGGAACCGATGATGTCCTCGCCCGTGAGCGACTTGATGATGTTCTTGTTGTGGGAGATGTTGAACTGCGAGAGCCAGGAGAAGTGCTTGCCGAAGTTGAAGTGGGTGTTGAGGGTGAATTCCACGCCCCGGTTACGGATCGATCCGATATTCGAGAGGGTCGAGGTCGTTCCCGTATGGGCAGCCACCGGCTTGTTGTAAAGCAGGTCGAATGTGTTTTTCTGGTAGATGTCGAAGATCATGTTGACCTTGCCTTTCAGGAAGGCCAGGTCGAATCCGACGTCATACTGGTCGGCCTTTTCCCAGCGAAGATTCCGGTTCCCGAAGTCGGACACCGCGATACCGCTTTGTCCTCCGTAGTTCTTGCCGCCGGACATCTTGGCGTGATAGGCCCAGGGGCTGATGCCCTCCTGGTTGCCGGTGCGTCCGTAGCTGGCGCGGAATTTCAGGTCGATGCCCGAGTCCTCCATGAAGGGCTCGTTGCCGAGGTTCCATCCGAACGAAACGGAGGGGAACCAGCCCCAGCGGTTCTCGGGGGCGAATTTCGACGAACCGTCCGTGCGCAATGTCGCGGTGAGCATGTAACGGTCTTTGTAGCCGGCGGTGATACGTCCGAAATAGGACTCCATCGCGTATTCGTTGAGCGTTCCGGTGACGTTGTAGAATTCCGCCGCTGCATTGACGATGTTGAACGACGGCGAGGGGAATCCGCGCACGTCGACGTAATTCTGCTTGCGGGTCACATCCTGATAGGAGTGGCCCAGCATGGCACTGAAATCGACGTCGCCGAACTTGTCGTTATAGTTGGCGTAGACCTCGAACGTGGTGTTGGGCACGTGGCGGTAAGCCTCCACCAGACGTCCCACGCCCGTACCGTAGGGATGGTTCTCGTTATAGTAGGTATAGTCGTAGGTGAAGCTCAGGTCGGCGTTGTAGTTGGCCTGAATTTGCAGTTTGTCGTCGAAAAAGTTGAACTTGGCGAAGAAATTGCCCAAGATGCGGTAATTCTCGATATAGGCGATCTGCTCGTCGAGGATCTGCACGGGGTTGTGGAACGTGAGTTGGGGAGTGCCGCCGGTGTAATATCCCCCCCCCGGTGTATAGACATGGTCGATAGGGCGCTGGTGAATCAGGCGTTCCAGGATCGACGAGCCGATGTTGGAGCCGGGAATCTGGTCGTTCTTCATATAATTGCCCGAAACGTTGGCGCCCACCTCCAGCCATTTGGCGAATTTCTGCGTCACTTTGGCCTTGAGGTTCGCCTTGCGCATGGCGTTGGTGCGGATGACGCCGGTCTGGTCGTTATAGCTTCCGCCCACGTAATAGGTGGTCTTGGCGTTGCCTCCAGACACGGAGACATCGACGTTGTAGCTCCGGCCCAGCTGCGTGCCGATCTTCATCCAGTCGGTGTCGGGCATCGTGCCGAAGGGGTTCTGAATGTGGACTTGGTAGTCTGCGTCCCCGACTTGATAACCGTACTGGCGGTTGTAGTTGTCGACGCCTTCGTTATAGGCTTCGATATACTGTTTTGAGTTGGCCATCTTCACCCTCCGGAGGTTGGGGAATTGCGAGATGCCCGCTTGGAAGTTGAGCCGAAGCGTGGCTTTTCCCTCGCGGCCCGACTTGGTGGTGATGAGCACCACGCCGTTGGAGGGCCGCGATCCGTAGATGGCGGCCGATGCCGCGTCTTTGAGGACTTCGATTGACTCGATGTCGTTGACGGCGATGGTCGCCATGGAACTCATGGTCTCTCCGAAGTTGAAGATATTGGCGTCTTCGTTGGTGATCGGAATGCCGTCGATAACGTAAAGGGGCTCGTTGCCCGCGCTGATCGAGGAGATACCCCGGATGCTCATACGTTCGCCCGAGCCGAGGTTTCCCGATCCCGTCGTGGAAATAACGCCGGCCACACGGCCTTGGAGCAGCTGTCCGGGGCTGGCCACCTGACGCTGGTTGTTCTCGTCGACCACCATCTTGCTGATGGCGCTCGACACCATGCCGCGGCGCTGGGTTCCGTAGCCGACCACCACGATATCGTCCACCAGTTTGGACTCTTCGTTGAGCACGACCGTCAACTGGTCCTTGTTCTGCGGCGTGACGACCACCGTGCGGGGTTCGTAGCCGAGGAACGAGATGTTGAGCGTCGCGGGAAGCGTGATGTCGCTCAGCTGGAATCCGCCCTGGATGCCGCTGGTGACGCCTTTGTTCGTGCCTGCGACGATGACGGTGGCTCCCGAAACGGGGGCGTTGTTCTTGTCCAGCACCCATCCGGTTATGGTCTCGGATTTGGGGGCCTGCTGCTTTTTTGCCGGGGCCCGGCGGATGAATACCTGCTGTCCGTCGATGGCGTAGGTGTTCTCGCTTCCTTCGAAGAGTTTGTCGAGGGTCTGGCGGATGGTGAGGTTGGTGGTTTTGAGGGTCACTTTGCGGGCCGAACTGAACAGCCCGTCGTAGTAAAAGAACGAGTAACCGCTGATCCGGCTGATCTCGTCGAGCGTTTCCGACATCGACTTGTTTTCGACCGAAACGGAAAATACTTTTCTTTCGCTCTGGGCTGATGCAGTCGACGAAAATGCCGGAATGCATAGGAGCGTCAGCAAAAGGGGCCGGAGTATCTTTGCGGCCCAAGTTTTAAAGTCCGGTTTTTTCTTCATATATTTGTAAAGTTATTTGATGGTTTACCTATTACCGTAATGTCAAATGACGCAGGGCAGGAGGTTTTAGCGGATCGCCTGCCTTGTTTTTTGGGGGGCTTTATCGTATTATCATAGGCAATTCAGGTTTTTCGGTTAGACTTAGGTCGGTTATCGGTGCAGCATATAGGTGCGTTTTTCGCTGTCCCACGTGTACTGAATCTGGGCGGTGTTACAGATTACATCGAGTACGCGGATGAGTTCGTCTTTGAGGATGAGTTCTCCGGAGCAGGTGAGCCCCGACGTCGAGGGATCGGCCACGATGTTGATGTTGTAGTATTTGGAGAGCCGTTTGACGATGGTGGCGATCTTTTCGTTGCGGAACTTGTAGTTGCCGTCCTTCCAGGAGACGTACTCCTCCACGTCGACCGCCGTGATGTAGTCGTGTTCCCCGGACGAGAAATACATCTGGTTCGGGGCGAGTTCCGATTTGCGGCCTTTGGCGTTGGTCACGGCGACCTTTCCGCCTACCAGCACCACCGACAACTCCTCCTCCTTTTCATAGGCGTTGACATTGAGGGTGGTTCCCAGAACCTCGATACCCGCGCGTTTGGTCTTGATCACGAACGGCCATGCCAGGTTATGGGCGATTTCGCCGTACACCTCTCCGTCGACGTAGATTTCCCTCCGGTCGCCGGCGAACTTTTCAGGGTAGATCACTTTCGTTCCGGCATTTATCCACAGCCGGCTGCTGTCGGCGAGGATCAGTGTCGAACGTTTGCCGTAGGGCACGGCTAGCAGGTTGAGCTTTCCCTGCTCCCGGTCTTGTCCGGCGATCTCCTGTTCGTTGATCGTCAGGCCATTCCGGCTGTAATCCACTCGGGCTTCGTCCCCCGGCATTTCGACCACCTTTTCGCCCAGAACCAGTTTGATATAGTTCGTATCCTCTGTATGGGCCAGTGTGCGGACGTCGGTGCCGTTTATGGTCGTCGTTCCGTTGTCCGGGCCCGTCAGAGGACGCAGTATGATGGCCACGGCGATACATGCCGCCGATGCTACCAGTGCGGCCGGCCACATCCATCTCTTCGCTGCCGGTGTGCGGCGCGACGCGGGACGCACACCGTTCACCGAATCCTCGATGCGTTCCCATAGTTTTTCAATACGTTCTTCGGGAACGTCGGTCCGATGGGGTGCCCTGTTTAGAGAGAGTAGGATATTGCGAGCTTCGCGGAAAACTTCTGGGTCGATGTTACCGTCGGCCAGTCGGCACTCCCAGAATATTTGTGTTTCTTCCGTGGGATTGATGATGGACGAGATGAAAAAATCGTCTTGGAGCAGTTCCTCCGTGCTGATATGGGTGTAATCTCTTTTCATGCGTTATCGTTGGCTTCTGGTATAAGGACAAGGTGGAACCGGAAAAGTACTCCTTTTGCCGGCGAGAACGTTTACAGGGAGCTGAAAAGCAGTAACAGGAAAGCCCCGGAGAGATGGGGATAGATCTCGCGGATTTTCTTGATCGACGAATGGACCAGATTCTTGGCCGACTGGCTGTTGATCTCCATCATCGCTCCGATCTCGTTGTAGTGCATTTGCTCCACGAACCGATAGTAGACTGCTTGCTTCTGGCGTGCCGAGAGGTTCCTCTCCATTTCGGCGACGAGTTGTCTGGAACGGTCGCTCTCCTCCTTCCTGACGATCGTCTCTTCCAGGTCCGACTGGTCATGGAGTTGGCGGCAGACTGAAATGTCCATTCGAAACCGGAAACTCTTGCTGTTAGCATGGTTGAGCAAGGTGTTTTTGAGCGAGATGAGCAAGTAGAGTTTCACGTTCTTCAGTTCTGGTAGCCGTTCCCGGTTGACGTAGATGCGGACGAATATGTCGTGGATGGCATCCTCGATGATCTGCCTGTCGTCGCAGAAGTGCAGTCCGTAGAGGTACATCGGCCGGACATAGAGTTCATAGAGCCGGGCATAGGCCTCCCGGCTTCCGTTGACGAACGATTGCCACAAAGAATCCTGTACGATTATCTCCTTCTGGTACATCGGGACACGCTATTGGGTTGTCGGATTTATCCAAAAATACGAAAATTTTACGGATATGGAAAAGGGATCATTCGGAATCGTGCTTCAGAACCAGTTCCACCGGGATGTGGTCGGAATAGGCGGCCGTGAAGTCGTCGGTGATATACCGGCAGCTCACGATCCGGTCCCGGAGGTCGGGGGAGACGTAGATGAAGTCGATACGACGTTTGAAGCCGTCTTTGCTGTAATTCTCTTTGTCCGCCCACCCGGCGTCCACGAACCCGAAGTCGAGAATTGCCTGACTGACGGCGAAGTCGAGTTGTCCGTCCGGGAGGTTGTTGTTGCGGGTATGCACTTTTTCCTGCTCTTTTTTTCGTTGCAGGTATTTGCCGTCAGCATAAACCGCGCTGTCGAGGGGCGAGACCGTGTTGAAGTCGCCCATGATGATCCATTTCTCGAACGGACCGCTCTGTTTTACCGTTTCGAGAACGGTTCGGATCTCCCGGCGGCGGGCTTCGTACAGGTGAGGGTTCAGGTGCAGGACGATGACGTTGTATCCTTCGACCTTGCATTTGATGAAGCCATGCCACATGTTGTCGAGGACCTTGTCCACGTTGACGACGGGCGATTTGGAGGAGATCGACACCGGGAATTTCGTCCTCGATCCGACCGAACCCGGAATGAGTTTCGGGTCCTTGCTGATGACGGCGTAGTCGTGGCCGTATTCGGCGGCGAGCGTTTCGAGCGTGAACTGTGTGAAATCGTTGACCTCCTGCAGGGCCAGGATGTCCGGATTCTGCTGCCGGACCCATTCCGCGAACAGACGTTTTCCCTGGGTCGTATCCCTCCGCATCCCGTAAAGGATGTTGTAACAGATTATTTTCAGGTTTTTCGTTTCGCTCCGCGGGACGCAGGAGACGGACAGGCCTGCGCACGATGCCGTAAGGAGGATCGCTGCAGTGAGTTTTTGGATGGTTTTCATTGGGTCGGTAGTCTGGGTTATCTGTAATAAGGAACAATCATCTCCCGGAAAAGTACTTATTTTCCGAGAAAAATTGTTTTTCGAAAAATTTTCCGCTATTTCCCGCTGCGTTCCCGGATCAACGCCTGAAGCAGTTCGGGTTCATCCGTCGTGATGTAATCGACGCCCAGATTGAGGAAATACTCCATCTCTTCCCGTGTGTTCACCGTCCAGACATTTACTTCCAGCCCGAGAGCATGTGCTTCGGCGACCCAGTGTTCGTTGGCTTTGAGGATAGTGTTGCGGTAATCCATTCCGGCATATCCCCGCTCTTTGAGTTCTGCCGGGGTGAGGTCGCCGTTGAGGTGGAAGACCCGCGTTCCGGGCATCTGCCGGATGCACTCCGCTCCCAGTTCGTGGGCGAAGACGATGATTTCGGTGCGGTCGGCGACACCGTATTTTTCGAGCAGCCTTGCGACGAGCCCTACTTCGTAAGGGTATTTCGACTTGTCTTTGAGGTTCTTGATCTCCAGAATCAGCCGGGTTGCCGATGTTTTCCGCATGGCGCCGAGTATGGCTTCGAAAGAAGGAACGTACTCTCCGTTACTGAGTCTAGTCGCAAGGATATCTCCCGAGAGGGAGGTTTCCATGGCAAGGCCCTTGAATACCCGGTCGTGATTGGCGATAAGAACGCTGTCAGCCGTCAGCCACACGTCGAGTTCGGAGCCGTAACTGCTAATGGAGTCGGCTTTCAGGAAAGAGGTCACCGAGTTCTGAGCCGATCCTTCGGTTTTCCAGTAGCCACGGTGGGAGATGACCTTGGTTTGTGCGCCTTTGCCGGCCGTTTGGCCTATGGCGGGCATTATTGCGCTCAGGAGGAGCGTCAGAAGAAGTGTACGTATAGTTCCGTTCATTTTTAGGGTTTTTAGGTGGTTTATCATAAGGACAGCGAAGTGTGAAAAAAGTACTGATAAAAAATAGCATATTTTTCTTCTCTGTTAACTAAAGTAATATAAATCGAGAAGAATCTTGCATTTGCATTCAGGGAAAGGGAAAACCTGATAAAAATGGCGGGTATTCCTGTTTTGCATTGTCTCACAGATATTTTCATATCGGATAATATGGACAGAACCATTGTAACCACTGCGCAACCCATTTTGCAAGGTCGAGAATCTTGATGTTCAAGGTTTTTAACTCGCGTGTTCGCTGCTCCAATCCGACGGTCTGACTTCCGAACAACTGTCTTTCTGCTCCAATGATGTTTGAGTTTCCCGGTTCTAAGTTCCGCTTCCAAGGGCGTAAGCCAATCGCAGCTGGCATGAGGTCTGAATGAATTGTAAAGGATAACGATCTCATCGATGCGTTCTTTTGCAGCCTGAAAACTTTTAAAACATTCCTCGTCGATCCATTCACTTTTTAGAATACCGTTCACCCGTTCGGCAAGGGATTAGGGGTACTCACAAAGGTATAACTATTTCTCGCTTTCCAGCGCTGACCCATCTTATGAATTGTAGCCATGGGAATACCATGTTCTTCGGCCAGTTGGCGAGCCGTCCTGACTCTGCTCAAAACTCCTGTAAAATCAGATGACACAACTGACGTGGTAAATAATGACGGGATAAATCTGACTTCGTTTTTTCTGCATAGGGTTTACTCTTTTTCTGTAAACATTTTTCAGGATGGGACACTTAACTTTTTTGAATTGGTTAAACGTAATGTCAAAGTTATTTGCTGTGGGCAATTCAACGCAATATACTGAAAACAAAAGCCTTAAATGCAAATTAAAGCATTTCGGGCAGGTAACGAATAAGTAACACAACTTACCGTTAAACCTGCCCGAATTTGCAATTTTACTGCTCGGAACACATGCAGAATAAAGAACTAAATACCTGTAAATTCGGAGTTTAATCTTTTCTACACTTTCGTTTACCTACAAATACCGAACCCTTTATTGTTTTGTGTTGCAAGGTCTTATAATGCCGGTCAGAATCCCCGATTCCGAAGCCATTCGCCCATAAAGCGATCGTAGACAATATACCCTTCTTCTGTCTTGTAGACCAGCTCATTGCCGACCAGTTTCTTGATTGCGCTGTTTACGCTACTGGCCGCTTTGAGTTTGTGCCGGGAGATGAAATCGCCGGACAGAATCTCTTTCACGCACCCCTCCGAGGCAATAGCCTTGAGCAGCCGGACACTCCCGGCAGGATAGGCATTGAGCAGGTTCTCATAGGCATAGGTCGATTCTGCGACGATCTCCGCTACGGCATAGGTTACCAGCTTTTCATCGATGGCTGCGGAGTAACCGTACAGTCGGTTCAGAATGCTTTGAATATACCAGGTATGTCCGTCGAAACGGTTGTAGATGGTATCGAAAGTCGCCCGAGGAAATTCGCGTCGTTGCGAGGCAAAGAATTTCGCGGCAAAGTCGTAATAGGCATCACGCTCTATCCGGTCGATTGAGAGCGTCTGCGTACTTTGGTAAAAGGGCCTTTTGGCCGAGAGGAACATCTCCTGCATGACGTGCTGTTTGCTTCCCGCAAAGATGAAGTTCACATTCGGAATAAACTGGATATATGAACGCAACAACGCCTCGACGCCCTTTTCGGGATAGTCAGCGATTTGCTGAAACTCGTCGATGGCAATATAACAACGCTTGTCCGACGATTTCAGGTAGTCGAAAATCTCCTTGAGGGTCGTCTCTTCCGCTGCCGGAGCAATCTCGATAATCACTTTCGGCACGCCAGTCAACTCGTCGAACGTAAAGACCGGACGGCAGCTTTTGATGAACTGCGACACTCGGCTCAATGCCTTCTGCGGCGCAGAATCCAACTGTCCCAGTACGGTATTGGCGAGAAGCCGTACGAAATCTCCGAGGTTCTGCGTCGAGTAGATGTCCATGTAGAGCGTGACGATATCTGCCTGCTGCTCCTTGAGGCGATGGAAAACATGTTTGATAAGCCCCGTCTTCCCCATACGCCGCGGAGCGATCAATGTGAGGTTGCGTCCGTTGTAAAGGGCATCAGTAATCGTCTGCGTCTCCCGCTCGCGGTTGCAGAAATATTCAGGGCTGTAATAACCCGAGATAAGAAACGGATTGTTCGGCTTCATGTTATTCCATTTTATTCATTGCGACACTATCGTAACGCAAATATCGAAATAAATATCCGACTATCCAAATCTTACACCACATGATACCTTAAAATAGTTCCGTCGCTTAACTGCAAAACCGGTGACTTGGTCCTTATACAAGAAAGAACTTTCCATATTCAGCCAATCGAAAAAGAGGAGGAGTGGCACGATGCTGCCACTCCTCCCCTACATACCTTACTATACAAGAATACACGCAGGCGTTTCAGCCCGTTTCTCGCCCTCTCAGGTCCAGGGCAGGCCCTCGTCAATAGGTTCCGGAGATGACGCGCCTGTCGGGAGATTTGACGCCATAGAAGCTGTCGGCTGCGGTTGGGGCTGCGTTGCAGTTTGCGCTTCTGGTTGTGCCGTAGGTTGCGTCGCAGGCCGCATTGGATTTTGTGCCGGCTTCTTGGGACGAAGTTCTTTCGGGGGCAGCGGGAATTTGTTTTGCAGGTTTTCTCCTGAGAATTTGATCCCATGGGTCAGTTTTTGCAACCTGTGGATTGTCAAAGTTCCGTATTTCTCGGTTAGTTCGTTAATCGTACAATCGGTAGAGATGATCAACAAGATATTGCGCCTCTCAGCTTCCAGTACTAACTTATCGAAGGGCGATGGAGTTTGTTCACGGCCGGTTCGCCCTTCTCCAACGTGGGAGATAAACAGAACTTTCCCGTTCTTTAGGACTTCCACTTCTGTTGAGACATCATTATAGTCAGTAATTGGGCGTTCAAGTTCGATTTCGTCACCGACCCATTTGGTCTTGATGCCTAAATAGATGAACAAAGCAGGCAAGATATATTTTGCGAAAGTTGTTTTTCCCCGCCCTTGATCACCCCACAAAACAAGGCCTTTATGTTGGTTGTCCATGAGCCATTTGATGATCTCGTCATATTCGGGTTGCCAGGACAGTGTAAATCCCATGCGTCTGTAAACTTCTGTGGCAAATTTTTTTAACCCTTGCTCTGCCTGAGGTATTTGTACAGACAAAATTCCCTCCACAGGAGTGGGAACAGGCAGTTTACGGTTTCTCATAGAGCTGAAAAGCTCATCAAATGATGTGTAACGTTTTACCATGACTCGTTGATTTTAGGTGAATTTTCATTACTTTTTTTGCTTTTTGCTTTAGGGGCATTTGTTTCGCGCCAAGCTCGTTTCTTTTCGCATGTTGCCATGTATTTGGCCGCATTGCGGTCGAAATGCGGTTTCATTTGGTCGAAAGCAATCTGAACGACTCGGTTTGAAGTTTCGAACTGGCCTTTGTCGTGGTAATGGAATATGCCAAGGACCAGTTCCTTACATTCATCTCCGGTAAGGTTCTCAAAACAGCCGACCATGTCGACATACAGAATGAAGCTCTTGGGCTTCTTGTTTTTTAAATCGTTCATAGTTAAAAAGTTAATGTTAAACAGAAGAGTTTGCAGGTATAGAAAAATGTTCCGATGGAGGATTTGGAGCAGCAACCCAGGCAATAGTTATACTGCCGGTCGCATTGCTCCGGGTGGTATTTGTCCGACTGACGGCTTACAGTGTGGAAATATCCACGACCGCTTTCGCCATATTCGGCTGCCAGTGAGCATCCGATTCGGAGCCACGTGTCGTAATCGTCGGCGATGTTGGTCCCGGTTTGTTCGATTAGGGATAACAAGCACTCTACGCGATGTGTGGTTATGTCCTTACGTTCTGAGGTGGCTGGAATATTTCGGAACCGTCTACTGTCAAATTCGTAGATGATTTTGTTGTAGGCAGTGGGCGAGGGACAGTATATCGGGTGAGGGTCGTAACTCGCACCACGGAGACGGGCCAGATCGCGGCAGCGCTTGTCGACTGTAATGCTCTGGGCCTTTAAATCCGATGCAATGGCGTGGAAATAGGAGGTATGCCGTTGCGGATTTGCAATTCTGATCAGCAGAAATAGGCCGTTGCCACTGGCAGACAGCCCTGCATAGAAAAGTCCCGGGAAAGAGGCCACTTCAAGTTTGAGTGCTTCCCAGTCTGATACCTGTGGATTATCGGCTCCGTCGATATCAATGCACAGCAGTCCGCTGTGCTGGATGAGCTGGCTGGCGCTACGTTGCCGAAAGATACCGCTTGGAGTGATACAGGGCAGCGACGCTTTGAGGCGGCGGCGCTGTTCAGAGTCTTGCGTCCGGCGGATTTCATCCACCTGCGGACGGTATTTTTCCGAAAAAAGCCACGAGCTGATGTCTACGGTACCCATCGGGTGCACCTCTCTGAAGTTCCCGAATAGGGAAACCTTGTAGGAAGGGTCGTTTGTTTTCATCGTGGAAAAATGTTAGTTGATAATTTATTCTGCCTTTTTTTACCTGTATCTACACACCACCACATATCTTTGTGGTGGTGTGTAGATACAGGTAATATTGATATTTGTATTCATATTATCATTGTTTATTTTTATTATAATGAGAATGTGTTTGCTTGAATTGAGGGTTGAAAGGAGAGAATTAGCGCATATGGTCATTGCAGTACGAGTCGATGGTTTCAATGCCGCAAGCTTGCATCCACTCCAGTATCTCGGAGCGTTTGAAAACAATCTTGCGGCCTCCATGCGCTGGTCGATGGAAGGGAATCTGGCGAGTCGACGTCAGTTGGTAGATGGTCTGTTTACTGTACCCAGTCAACTTGGCAACCTCGGACGTGTCCATGAGTTCGGGGACCGGTTCTGCATTGGGTAGTTTGCCGGCAGCCAATAGGCATTCGGTAATCGTTTCCTTTAATTGCCCAACTGTCATCATTGCGATGGGCGAGTCGGGCGAAATGATAAAATTATTCATTGCGTACGTCGTTTTTTATGACTAATATACACCACGTAGATTGGGGCCTTTTTTTTAGGTTTTTGAAGTTTGATTTGGTTGAAATGGCGTTGAAATTGTTCTATTTGGCTTCTGTTTTCGTGAATTATATACTTTAGGCTTGTTGTGGGTGTAAAAAATAAAATTAGCAGAAATCTGCGATGAATTCGGTGATTATTTCAGGGTCATACTCTCCCGTATCCTTTTGCTTTGCGAGAGTCTTAAGGATGGTATTTTTGATTCGATATATGCTTTTGTAAGATTTGATGCCGACCATTTTTTGTAATTGAAGAGCAGGAAGATTTATCTTCTCAATTTTGAGGAGGTAAATAATGTAGAACCAAATGCGAAGATCCACATGCGTATATTTAAACATGGTTAAATCGAGAATGGAAAATTCCGACTTGCAATCCTTGTTGAAACAATATAGCTTTCTTGCATCATATTTTTGACGGCATATATTATGCATGCTACCACACTTGGGACAAATAAACGTACCTTTATACTTGGCCTTTACAATTAAGTCGAGTATATTTTTTTCAGTGGGATAACGTGTCAGGAATTCTTTGTATGACAGGGTAGGGACTTTGGTTATCATTTTCGAGGATAATTATGGTAATGCTATGGAATTGGTTGGAGGTGGTTTTATTTGAGATGCTATTATAACTCCTTTCTTGTTGTATGATGTTGATTATTATGCAAATGTAAATATAATGATTGGGATTGGCCAAATAGTAAATGCTAATTTTTGTAGCTACAATCTATTTAGGGGTTTCTTTATTTTGGAAAAATGGCGATATGATATGAATATATCTTGGAAAAGCGGCGTTTGTGTGCTATCTTTGCCTTGGAAAAATGGCGAGAGGAGTCGCCAAATAATGAAATAAGCCATGTTGAAGAGAAAGATAGATGCCTATATTCGGAATTATTACGAGACAACTCGCAATGCCTTGCTTATTACTGGTGCGCGGCAGATTGGCAAGACGTACTCGATTCGTCAGTTTGGCAAGTCATTCAAAAGTTTTGTCGAGATCAACTTCGTTGAGATGCCCGAAGCAGTTGAGTTATTTAAGGATGCGAAGAGCAGTGCTGATATTCTGTTAAGATTGTCTGCAATAACTTCCGTGCCTCTTATAAAAGGCCAAACACTTGTCTTTTTTGACGAGGTGCAGCAATGTCCCGATATCGTTACGGCAATCAAGTTTCTTGTTGACGACGGTTCATATCGTTATATCCTAAGCGGTTCGCTGTTGGGAATCGAGCTGAAGGACCTCCGTTCGGAGCCGGTAGGATACATGGGTGTCAAAGATATGTACCCGCTTGATTTTGAGGAGTTCATTTCCTGTGTGGGGATTAATAATACCGTAATCGGAGCATTGCGCGAAGCGTGGCAAAATCGTACCGCTGTCGATGAATTTATACACGGCAAGATTCTGGAGTTGTTTCGTCTCTATCTTGTCGTAGGCGGGATGCCTGCCGCCGTAAACAAATATCTCGAGAGCAACAACTTGCAAGAGGTAATGACCGTGCAGCAGGATATTATCCGTTTGTACAAGCGCGATATCGCGCAGTATGATCCGAATAATAAACTCTATATCGAGGAAATTTTTAACCTCATTCCTCCCGAGCTGAATGCCAAAAACAAACGTTTTATCTTAAAACGATTGAATGAGCATGCAAAGTTCGAGCGAATAGAAGCCAGCTTTTTATGGTTGACGAATGCTGGCGTAGCGTTACCCGTCTACAACGTGGAGGAGCCGAAAATGCCACTGTTGCTCGCCCGTTCACGCAATCTGTTCAAACTATTTCAGAGTGATATCGGGTTGCTGGCTTGCCAGTATGCCGAGGGTATTCAGCTACGGATTATCAAAGGGGATAAGAGTATCAATTTTGGTTCGATTTACGAGAATGCCGTAGCGCAGGAGTTGGTGGCACATGATATTGTCCCCTATTATTACAATAATAAGAAACGAGGCGAATTGGATTTTGTTGTCGAGTTGGATAGCAAGGTGTTGCCCATTGAGGTAAAGTCAGGGAAAGACTATGAAACACACCGAGCTTTGTCTAATATCATGGATTGCGGTGAATATGATTTGCCGCAGGCTATCGTATTTAATAATGACAATTTGCAGGTTGTCGGTAAGATTGTCTATGCGCCCATCTATATGGTGATGTTTCTCGAAAAGAACAATATAGCGCCAACCTATTATAAGGTGGATTTAACCGGACTTTAGCAAATAAAATCAGTGGAGCAGCAGCAAAAGTTGCATTTTTTAGAGTTGTCAATTTTTTGTCCATGCTCGAAAAATTTGCGTAAAAATGGCATTTTAGACTATAAACAAAATTTTCTAAAGAACAGCAGTAAATAAATTGAGAGTTTTGATCTTATCTATAAAACTTTCGCGGCTTCATCCACGATGCTATTATCAAAGCTATCGAGATAAACGTTCGTTGTTTTCAGGTCTGCATGTCCCAATACCTGTGAAATCACATCCCGTTGAATTTTCTTACGCTGCATGGTCATCGCCATGGTATGTCGGCTGACATAGCTGGTCAGGCGAAGTTCTTGTATGTTAAATTCCTCTGCCAGCAGTTTCAGATATTTACTGTATTTCCGATAACGTCCTCGGATGTGGTTGTAAAGTTTCTCTCCGGAATAACCTGCACAGGTAACGATCGGAAGTAGGAACCCATCAACTGTCGGTGATTCATCTCGAAGTGTTTTTAAGAGTGCTTGAATTGATTCATTGAGTTGAATATGAATTGGAGTAACATTTTTTTGATGTTGAATCTTGTGCCGCTTGTAAACGATATAGTCGACTCCGTTTTGGTTGACGATATTATCAGAGGTCAAGTAGGCCATATCGATGAATGACATTCCGAAGCAATAATAAGAAAAGAGAAAAAGCTGTCGGGCGTATTCCGCTTGTGGATTGTGTGCCTGAGTCGATTTGATCATTTCGAACGTGTCGTTTGATAGATATCGTTTGGCTGTAACCTCTTCTAACTTGGCAATCTCAAATTTACCTTTTCCGAATGGATAGGTATCGCTGGATGCTTCTCCTTCTTGAATCGCCCGATTCAGGATGGCTCGTAGGGCTTTGAGATAATATTTCCGGGTATTGCCTTTGTTGCCTCGTTTTTGTAAATATATGTCGAAGCCATTAGCGTATTTTAGATCTATGTCAGGGAATAAACGTTGTCCTAATTTAGGATCGTAATGTTGTAGCATGCGGAGTGTTTCGGAATAACATGCAGCATTTCCGATATGTCCGGTTTCTTGAAGAATTCGAATATGATTTTCTAAATAAGGTTTGAATTTGTTCTGTTTTGATGCATTCACAAACACATCCTCGAATTGATTCAATGTCCAGTCTTTGTGTGAAAGCTCAAATTTCTCAATAATTTCCCTTGCGCGAACTTTATAACGTTCCAGCAGAGCATTGTCGCAGATGCGTTGTTTATTTGCGGCTTTTTGTTGTGGATCTTTTAACTTGGTTTGGATGATAAATGTTTCATTATCTTTGTCCCAGAATTCAGGGTCAGCAAAAATCTTGAGAGCTATGTATTTTCGTTGCCTGCATTTGGTGATACATAACCGAACGGCATAACGTCCCTTGCTATCAGGGTTGTCGAAGCGAGGCTGAAAATGTAAAGTCGTCCTCATGGTAAGTTCAAAAATTTAATGGAACACAACTGGAACACAACTAATCCAAACAACTATAAAAAGATGAATTTTTCAACTATTTGTATGCGATGCAAATATAATGATTTGTAGTTAATTGTGAAAATTAAAATATTGAGATAACTCCTCTGGGGGGCGTGTGGTCGCTGGTTCGAATCCAGTCACCCCGACTGATGAAAAATCCTTGATATTCAATCGAATATCGAGGATTTTTCTTTTGTGGCATATAGTCCGAAAAGTGGCGGTGGTACACAAGTGGTACATAAATGGTCGCTATCCGAAAATTTCAATCTCAGTCGTTAAGTATTTGGTTGTTGGGTGGTTGCTGTATTTGGGCCTATACAGTCGCTCCGAACAGGCGGATAATGAATTTTATCGGGTTCGTGGTTATATGAGCTGTAATCGCGTTGCAGCATCTTCTGTCACGACGAAACAAAACGACCTGCCAATATGTCTTGTCAGGCCTTGCAAATCTACTCTGCCGATGTCCCGATCAGCAACAGTATCGAATAGTCGGTTTCTGCCAGTTTTGCATTCGTGCCGCAGCCCCAGATGATATTAACCTGCGGTGCAAATTCGTGGATAACGGTTAAGAGACTGCATAGGTCGTCGAAACTAATCTCCGATGCGGGATGATAGCTTACTTTTGCAACCACGTCGAGGTCGGCTTCGATGTGCAGGGCTTCCAATTCGGTGCGGAGTCGCTCCGCCAAGACGGGCATTGCACCTTCGACCGTAATTAGGGCACAAGATGCCGTGCTATTCAAAATGCGGTCGAAATCGTTCCGGACGATTTGCACCATGTCGTCTTCCGATGCGCTGAATTGGGTGTCGAGGTAGAGCCTGATTTCTTCTTTGTTTTTCATGTGATTTTGTTTTTGGGTAATACATTCCGGCTGTGAATACGCAGGCCGTTTCTGCCGATATGTACTCGTTGCAGCTTGCTTATTTAAGCCCTATACACTGGCTTGAAATAGGCGGTTAATGAATTTTATTGAGTTCCCGACTACATGAGCCGTAATCACGCCGCAGTATCTTCTGTCGGGATTTAACAAAGCGACCTGCCGGGTTGCGGCAGGTCGGGACAACTAAGAATGGTCGGGATAAAGACTCGGAAAGGATGTGGATAACAACTTACAGCTATGGGCTTTATCCGCGACCGGAATTATATACGAGCCAATATCATATTTTTCTCCATTTACTCGTGCGACTTGTTTTGCCGTTTGAATTTCGAGTCGGTTCTCCACGAGACATTATCTGTTCGATTCTTAATTCATCGGCATACTTAAATAAGTATGATCCGATTCGTTTTGTGACTTCATGAGTTATCGCTTCGGAGTCTTGCTTATAAGCGTATAACATTCGTAATCGATTATATTGGTCATTGAAATGTGTTTCGATAATTTCGTCGATAACGTGCGAATCGAATTCCGTACCATCGATGGCTTGTATCAAAGTCGCCAAATCCCGTATGTCAATTTCCTCCAAAATCGCTCGTGCACTTGGACTGTTGTTTGAGGTTACCATAATATTTCCATCGTTTCATTAAAAAGATGCGATTGCTCGAACAGAATGAGTTGCTTCCCAACTGCTCTCTATGGTTTGTCCGGTAGCACTGTATCCCTTGAAACATTTAATGTATCGAGGATATGAACCATTATTGTGCACCTCTTCGGAAGACCAGTAAGTGCCACCGGCTGAAGATGCGTATTTTAATGGCATTCCATCGTTGCCAATTGAAGATTCATTGACTCCAAAACGATAGGAAAATAGGGTTGTTAAATCGTCTATTGTTGGTAATTTCCAAGCGGGATTTGATTTCTTTTTTGTATTGATCCAATCGGAAACAGGATAAGAAGCACTGTTATTACTACTATTCCATTTATACCATGGTAGCAAGGATTCGTCTAATGAGAGAATTTTTCCGTGTTTCCTGTCTGTATCAAGATAATAAATGATTCCTTCAAGACCGTCTTCATTATAATAATTCATTAAGACGTATGTCCCATCATTTTCCTTGTAACAGGGTTTTGTTATGTCTAAATCCAAGACACATGTAGGAATAAGTGCATGTTGTGTTTGGTTCTGAAACCAAACTTCTCTTAAATTAGGACACTCTTGGCATCTTAGAATGTTGATCTCTTGGTTGTTGGATACATCTAACAAATCGATCGGATTGCTTTTTATTTCTAATGTTCGTAATCCCGGATTATTAGTTGTTTTTAGCGCAGTTAGTTGATTGTAATTGCACTTTAAATATCGCAAAAGGCTGTTTGTTTCGAGATTTAATTCTGCCAGGCGATTGACTTCGCAGTCTAATTTGGCCAATTGTCGATGCCTTGTTACATCTAATGCGGTTAAATTATTGTATGTACAATATAATTCTTGAATGTTGGGAGATTGAGAAATGTCGAGCGATTCCAATTGATTGTTTGAAACGTCTAACCTTGAATATCGAGAACTTGTAATTTTAAGTTTAGTTGAATTGTTCAAAGCATTGCGCAAATATGGATAGTCCGTTGTTTTATAACCTGCAGCATAGTTGTGAAATGTAATGGATGCAACATCCCCTAAATTGATCTCTTCGAATGGGTTATTGTCCCAAATTAAGTCTCCGAGATTATAACAGTTGGAAATATCAAGAATCCGGATATTATTGTTATCACACTCTAATCGGGTTAAATTTGTGCAACTTGTCGCTATTAACGACGACAGTTGGTTCTGTGAACAATCAAGGGCTTGTAATGTCGAAGCATTGCCTAATGTCAGTGACGTGAGCTTATTGCCCTGGCAATGTAATGAACTTAGCTTCGAACACATGTTTATATCCAAAGATGGGAGATTATTGTAACCACATTCTAATTGGGTTAAACTTGTGCAACTTGTTACTATTAACGACGACAGTTGGTTCTGTGAACAATCAAGGGCTTGTAATGTCGAAGCATTGCCTAATGTCAGTGACGTGAGCTTATTGCCCTGGCAATATAATAAACTTAGCTTCGAACACATGCTTATGTCCAAAGATGAAAGCTTATTGTTCTGACAGAATAGGTTTGTTAAGTTATGACAATTATTTAAATCGAGAGTTGTGAGGCTGTTGTTTTCGCAATTCAAATTGGTTAAATTGAGGCACATGCTTATGTCCAAAGAAGAGAGTCTGTTGCTGCTACATTGTAAAATGGTTAAGTTAGAACAATCTTGAACATTAAGTGATGTGAGATTATTGCTGGCACAAGACAGGCCGATTAGTTCCGAGCATCCGGTTAGGTCGAGGGTGGTAAAATTATTGTCATGACAATCCAAGTTGGTAAGGTTGGCCCAATTGGAGCAGTCGAGTTTGTCAGTTAGTTTATTTTCACAACAACTAAGTGATGTCATTTTTTCAGCATTGGGAGGCAATATGAGCTTTGAAATCTTATTGTACCCACATGCCAAACCGGTTAGTTGTGTGTTTTTACTCAAATCCAACTCTGTCAAAGAGTTGTTGTCACATGATAGACTGTGTAAGTTTGTAAAATGCTCAATCCCTTCCAGCGACGCGATGGATAGGCCTGTTAAGGTTAAATATGTTACCTTCTCGATTTCGGATTGAGATATTTCATTGTCGTTATTTTGGTCATAATTTGTAACTAAATAAGCTTTGAAATTCGGATCGGGTATGTCTAAGACCGGTATGGCGGATTGAGTAATAGTAATAGTCTGTGAAATATTCTGTTGGGTATTGACTATCTTGATTTTGCCAATGCGTTCGGCTCCTGTTGTGTTTTCGGAGATATTAAATCGAAGTTTATTTTCTTGTAGCGCACGAGTTGCTATTTGAGTTATCCACGTATCGCTTTCATTAATTTTAATTTCAAAATCAATATTATTTTGCAGTGTAACATCGACTGTGCCTCCTTCTTGGGGAACTTGATAATCCGTCTTGCCAATTATGAGCGCATTTTTTTGTAATTGAGTAATTTCAACGATCTCGTCGATATTATTCTCCTTATTAAAGAAGTGAATTTTGGCAGATCGGTTATCGTAAGTGGTATTGGAGGCTATCGTATAATAATGCGTATGGGTCGATATGGCCCGTGTCGGGGATTCCGTAATCCAATCGACCGAAGGCATAGCGACTTCGTAATCGACATTGCTGTTCAATTCGACTTTGATTGTCTGTCCGTCACTTGGAACGATATACTCTTTTTGAGTAAGAACAAGTGCCGGAGAAGCTCCGAATTGGTAAATTTTTATGGCTTCCTTTCCGATTTCGCTTGTGATCGTAATCGTACCTTCCCTTGTTGCGGTCTCTTCATTGGGAGATATTGAAAACAAAAGGCGCGATGTTGTCATTGCACGCGTTCCGACATAAGACACCCAAGATTTGTCCGCTTGTGCGATTTCATATTCGAATGAGATGTTTGCATTGACCTCGACTGCAATTTGTTCTCCTTGTGCGGAAACTTCGAATTTGGATTTCGTAACGGTCAGTGCATCTTTGCCTTTTTGAGTAAGGACAAATTTTGCGGACTCCGTAGCACAAGTAAACGTGTAGGTCGCATTCCGATCGTCCGGTAAATTGTTTTCGTCGATGTTGAATGCAACGACATCGTTGTTTTTCCCCGATGTTTTAGAGGGGCGACACCATGATACGGTTTCTCCGGATAAGGCCCATGTTCCATTACAAGTCACGATGACGCTTTGCGTATTTGAATTGCTTGAAACGGTTGCTGATTCCGGATTCAATGAGATATTGGAATTTGACGCGGCTTCTTGTGTAACATAGAGGGTCTCCTTTTCATCGCCAAGCGTGAATGTAAACGACGTATTTCTTGGTTGTAATTCTATGTTTTTCTGAACGGAGAAGGTTACGTTGGCTCCGTTCCCGCCTGACATGATGGTGGGGGTGCACCAACTGTCGCCTCCGGATAGCGACCATTGACCGTTGCTTGCGACAATCACATTTTGAGAATCGCCATTCGCCGGAAATTTTAGATTTTGAGGGGTAATTGATAAAACGTAGTTTCCTCCTCCCTCCTTGTCTGTTTCGCTTTTATTGCAACAAGAGAGAGACAATACAATGAACAGCAATCCGATGATCCGTTTCATGATTTTAAGATTTTAATTGTTTTTCTGCGCTTTCTCTCTACGTCGGGCCTCTCGTTTGGCCTGCCGTTCGGCCTTGCGGCGTTCCTTTTCCGTCAAAGCGGGCGTTTCGGAATCGGTTTCCGTGACGATGCTATTATCTTGTTGGGTCGGGGGCGTGGAAACAAGCGGCTCTTCCACCTCAATATCATCATCGAAGGATGTTTCCGTTACGGGTTCGACCGAGGCCTCTTTTTGTGGTTTGGAAGCGGTGGTTGAAGTCGGTGCGGAAACACTCGGATGCGAACCTTTCGGGACATAGGGCGGTGATTGGACTTTTACTTCGTCCAAACGTTGCGGTTGTTCCGTCCGGCTCTCGACGGCTTTCGGTTTTTTGTCTTCCTTACATGATTTGAATCCGCCGCACAGTCCGATGACAAGAGCAATAATTATCGTCGCTACGATACTGCCGCAGCCGAACTTAGATTCTTCCTCGACCTCTTCTATTATGAATTTTCTGCCCATATTGTTGAAGTGTTAAAGTTTGATCCACGTATGATTTTTTGTTGGATTGCGGTTGTCGCTTTGCCTCTGCCGAATATCGCCTTTTTGAAGTCGATCGGTCTGGCGGGCAAGATACCATCGGGCAATCCAAGTATGGATGGCTCGATAAGAGCCGCTTCTTCGCAGCGCAGTTGCATATTCATTGGGGAATAACAGCCTGAATGCTGTAATAAAATCGTTGGAGTCGAAATCTTTGCCTAAATTTCTGAGAATCGCATCAAGATTGGCATCCAAAAAAGGTCGCAGGATTGTTTGGTAGTAGGACATAGCAACAAGTTTTTTGTTGCCATCCGGCTCCTGTATGGCTGGGTTAGTAGCAAAAAGAAAGCGTGGAGTCGATTTCGTCTATCTAACGGAAGGTTGTAGCAGAACCCATGTAAGAATAAACGAGGCAATACCCCACGCTCGAATAGATATGGGATATGGGCGCACCGAATGCGCCCTGCCATGATCTAAACAAGAATGAGTGCTGTTCGTCGTCCTCTTACATGTTGAAAACTGCTACATTTTCCGTCAAGGACAGTGCGAAAACACTTTCAATATGTCCGCCGCAGTCCTTGCGGACATCGGCAATGACAAAGTTAGGAATTATTTTCGCTCGAACAACACTCGATGGGGTATTGCTGTATAAATTTCGGCGGAATCGGCCTCGGGAGTCTCTACGTTCCGAGGCCATCATAAAAAAAGCCGAAACCTTTCGACAAGGTTCCGGCTCGGCGTGCAAGATGGTGGGCTACTTGAACGTCACCCCGTGTTTCTTGCAAATCCATAGGAAGGTCTCGATCCCGATTTTCCGGCTCCGCAGACATTTGGCGAACTGCTCGTCGCATTCGGTCGGGTAATACTTCTTGGAGTGCATGCTGACCAGATGAAATAACCGCAGACCCTCCTCCTTGCCGTATTCGTGCGCCAAGGCGCATCCGATGCAATACCAGTCGTGATAGTCGTCGGTGATATCCTTCTTCTCTTCACGGATTTTCTTGATTAATTTATAGACCTTTTCATCGAGCAGCTCCTTTTCCCGGGCCGTCCGGACTTTGGCCCTTGCCGTTCTTTCTTTCAGCACGCCCCGATAAGGCTTCGCGTGCGGATTGATGTATGGGTAGGCATCGTAACTGGCTCCCCGCAAGCGGCAGACATCGCAACACCCTTGGTCGGCGACGAGCCCCGTTTTCTCGTAGATCTCCCGAACCAGAGCGTCGAATTGTGCCAAGTGCATGTCCGGGTGAGCGATGCGGAAAATCAGGCACAGGCCATTCCCGCTGATCGACATGCCTGCATAGAACAGGCAGTCGAAGGTCTTGGCGAGGAGTTTCTTCTTCTCGAACCACTCCGGCCCGAATACGCCGTTGTCCTTGTGGTCGATGTCGATGCATATGAAACCGTTGTGCTGAACCAGCCCGTCACGGCTCCGAGTCTTGAATATCCCGCTGGGAGTGATGCACGGCAGGTTGCGTTTAATTCGTTGGCGAACCTTCTCGTTGGAGGTCGTGCGGAACGCGATGACCGATTTCTTGAATTTGGCAGTCTTACACCACTTTATCAGGTCAACATCGCCAAGTGGTTTCTGCGCGAAGTAGTTCTCGAACACGGAGACCCTGATCTGAGGGAGTTCCGGGGGATTCGAACCGACTGTTTGCCTTTCCGTGTGCCCATTGTCATATTCGTTTTCTTTCATGTTAGAATTATCTTTTAGGAGCGACCTATTCATATTGTATATCGTTGAGTATTCGTAGATTGTCATTTTCTTCGTCTTCAGTTTTTGTGAAAAATTCGTTGGATTTTTTATTCTTTTTGATTGCCTTCTCCTTGTACTTTGCTTGCCGTTTCCGTTCGTTGGCATCCAGCTGGGGACGGATCAGTATGAAGGTTCGCATCTGCTCCCCGTTGAGATCCGTCGGTTCCTCGCCGTAGAGGGCATATCTCATAATCACATCATAGAGGTGTAATCTTGCCCTGTTCTTCATCGAGGCCAACGTTTCATAAAAGGTACGGTAGAAGATGAACCCTTCACGGGGCGGAACCTCCGGGTCGAATGCGGGCTTGGTCGTTGTTGTTTCAGTTTTCATGGTTAATGCTTTTTTAATTGGTTTATTCTCTGGATGTTTTCCTGTTCGATCGTCGGGTGTGATTCGCTCTGCAACCAGTCGAGAATCTCCTCACGGTTAAAGTAAAGCTTACGGCCTTTATGCTCTGGTTTGTGGAACGGTATCTTTCGTTCACTTGTGAGCTTATAGACCGTAGAGATACTGTACCCTGTAAGCCGGGCAACGTCGGCAACTGTCAGCACCTCTTTGTCCGGAGCGCGGCTCGGAGTTAGATGCCCCATAATTTTGTCGATTGATAAAATCTCTTTCAATTGTCCTACCGTCAGCATGGCGATCGGAGTGTCGTCGGTAATGTTATTCATATTCTTGTAAATAAAGTTTACAACCTAATTTCCCAGCCGAACTGTTTAATGACTTTTAATAGAAATAATCCGCTGTTTAACAGCGGATTATCTAATATTCTTTTTTTCTATATGGGTTCATGTTGTGGAAAATCTTCATAAATGGCAGGAATATGTTGAATATTAGTAATATATCGACCTTGTTTTGGCTCTTAAATAATTTGTACAGGACATCGTATAGATGATAGATCGTAGCGTTTGAGGGTGCATGAGTTTCTCGGATTATTTGTGTTCGAGAAATTTTGTCCACATTAAAATAGACGTGGTGGTAGTAGAACATACAATAGCCTATATACATCCAAATTCGGAAATCGGCTTTGGATTTGTCGAAGATGCTATTTCTGAATATAGAAAAAGTTCTTCCGCATCTTTTACATAAGCGTAATTTTTCATTATTCTTTCTGTCTGTCGATATCATTATCAATTAATATATAACTTACTGTAACTGTTTAACATCCTGCCTTTTTAACGCTGAA
>ENA-ORRE01000653-ORRE01000653.1-human-gut-metagenome-genome-assembly--contig:-NODE-653-length-26341-cov-4.756068_pt1 | contig 26341 bp, 20 predicted proteins | sample MGYA00242171_ERZ509126 | MGnify/ENA primary metagenome ERZ509126 (study PRJEB26280, sample SAMEA2338648) | human gut metagenome | biome: human gut; feature: human-associated habitat; material: faeces... | reverse complement strand
CCCGCCAATGCCGAGGCGGCGATTGCCAGTAGCGACAGGATGAAATCGGCTGGTATCGTTGTTTCCATTTAATTTTTGCCGGATTCTGTATGATCGGTGATTGTTTGTTTTTCCATGAATGTGTTTTTGTTCGCTGACGAGAGAGGGCTAAAGCGAGCCTGTTCCTGTGTCCCCCGTGACCTGGGGCGTTGCCTGCGGCAACCGGAACCGGCTTTGCCTGAACAGGGCGGGTGATTCCAATTCTTCTATGTATATTTCTGATAAATAGGTTTGTATGAGGTTGTCGTACTCCTTGCACACTTTCTGGAGGGGCTGCATCGTGCGTGTATTTTCGTATGTCCAGAAGGTGTGCGAGACTTCATGCATGCCTCCGTCCAGCCTGCAGATCAGGTCGTGCAGCGTCGGGCGGTGGTTCGGGTTCCATTGGTAGAAGGTTCTTCCCGACTGGAATACGCAAATCAGGTAGTCCGTTTTGGCCGCCAGTTCCCGTAAAGTACGGCGATATATATAGGTGTCCGCATCGGGGCCCACACATGCAGCCTGCAATTCGCGGCCTTTCATCAGGGGAGTCCCTGCTTCCGACGCCTTGTGCAGTACGAGCAGTATTTTTACCGCCCACAGGATTCTTGCGGAAAACATCGAATGTAAATTGTTAGTAACCAGTGATTTGTATGTGTTTTTCGTGACCCATTATTACCAATAATGGGTCTCCTTTGGCGTATGTGCTTGGTTACCAGTCGGTAAATACGCTGTTTGGACACTTTCCCGAAGGCATGGCGGGGGCTGTCAGGACATTTTCGGTCTGTCCGGAATAAAAATAAAAATAAAACGATACAAGATTCTTGTTTACAGTCTCTTACGCTGAGATATGCGTTTTTTCCTCCTGAAAAATTTGGTTATGAATATAATTAATTCTATTTTTGCAGGTGAATTGAAACGTCTATAATACAACTTATTACGATTTCAAGATACATTATTGGTAATAATGGGTCTTGATTTTTTTTATTGCCTGTTTCCTTTCGTCCTAACCAAAAAATCCGGATATTATACGAAACCGTCTTTTACTGCAAGTCGATGATTTTTCGATTGGCTTTGTCGATGATGTTGTGGTCGAGTTGTGCGAGATAGATGCGCGTCGTCCGTTCGGACGTGTGTCCCATCCCGGCGCTGATCACCGTGAGCGGTGTGCCGCAATCACGGGCCAGAGTTGCCCATGAGTGTCGTGCGACATAGAATGTCAGCGGTTCCGGGATATTGAGCAGGACTCCGATTTTTCGGATAAATTTATTCAGCTCGCGCTGCTGCTGGCGGTAATTGTCATAGCTGTCGTCTTTTGCCAGTATGGGGAGTATATAAGGCGAAGCATTGCTGTAACGGTCGATAATGTGCTGCAATTGCGGCTCGATGCGCATCGAGAGCATCTGCCCCGTTTTATGGCGTGCATAGGTCAATACGCCGTCATGGATGTCGCTGCTGCGCAGATATACCATATCTACGAACGACATGCCGCGGGTGAAGAAACTGAACATGAAGATGTCGCGTGCGAGGGAGTACTTGGGATGCAGCGCCGAGAGGTCGGCCGTGCATATCCGTTTGATGGTTTCGCGTGACAGCGCCCGTTTGCGCGTTACGGTCTGCCTGACGGTCAGGTGGAAGAAGGGATTGGGGAACGAGGCCGGTATGAACCGTTTTTTCACGGAACGGTTGTAAACCGCCCTCAGGTTGCGCAGGTGGAACGTCACCGTGTTGGTTGTCACGCCCCGCGCCCGGAGCCAGCGTTCGTAACGCTCTACCCAGCGGGCCGAGAGGTGTTGCGACGTCAGGTGCTGGCCGTCGAGGAAACTCAGCAGCAGCCTGTATGACGACCGGTAGTTCGCAGCCGAGCCTTTGCGCCCGGCTTTCTCGTAGTCGGAGATGTGTTTTGAGAAACACGACATGAAATCGAATTCATAATTACGGGTGCGTGTCATCCTTGCCGGGTATGGCCCGACAACCGGAAGCCGCCCCGTAAAGGCGGAATCTGGCGAGTACATAATAAAGTAAATTTAATTCGAAGAATTGGTCACTGGGTACAAAGATACAAAATTGTCGCCAATTATCCGCATGCATGTCGATGATATTGTGTGTTTTAGTTGCCCTCGGTGCGTATTTGCCGGGACTGTCATTTGTATATAATATACTGATTACTCAATATTTAATGCCCGGATTTGCCTCCGGATCCACCTCCTGTTTTATTTGTCTGAAATTTAGCGGACTAAATGAAATATTCGCCTTAAAAACGGGATTTTGCCCGCAAACCGTAGTATCCGCCGGCGCAGTGCGCCTCGGCGGAATTGCCCGGCAAACAGGGCTCCGGCAAAAAAAAGCGCCGCAGGTTTTCACAACCCGCGGCGCCTGCCGTTTCCGGAGGTAAATTATGTTTTCCTGCACAAATTACACTTCCGTTATCTTATATTCCCCGGCTCCGTCCAGCGCCCGCTGCAATTCCGCCAGCGGTCTTTCCCCGCCGCTGAATTCCACCGTCGCCACCGGGGGCTCCAGCTCCACGGTCGCACGTACTCCGTCGATTCCGTTCAGTGCCTTTTCGACGTGCATCCGGCAGTGCCCGCACATCATCCCTTCGATCCGATACTTCTTTTCCATCGTTTTTTCCATATTATTTATAGGTATTGGTTCTCTTCCGTCGTTTTTCCGCGCCCTGCCGCCCTTCGCCTTCAGTCGCAGGCTGTTCGCCACCACGCTGACGCTGCTCAGGGCCATGGCCGCCCCGGCCAGCATCGGGTTCAGCAGGAACCCGTTGAGCGGGAAAAGCACCCCGGCGGCGACCGGCACCCCGATCAGGTTGTAGATGAATGCCCAGAACAGGTTTTGCCGGATTGTGCGCACGGTCGCCGCTGAAAGGCGGATCGCGTCGGCGATTTTTCCGAGGTCGGGGGTCATGATCGTGATCTTGGCCACATCCATGGCGATGTCGCTCCCCTGTCCCATGGCGATACTCAGGTCGGCCTGTGCCAAGGCCGCGCTGTCGTTGATTCCGTCGCCGACCATCGCCACCGTATAGCCTTGCGATTGGAGTTTTGCGATTTCGTCGGCCTTGCGTTCCGGCCGCACGCCGGCGATCACATGACGTTCGTCGATACCGACCTGGCTTGCGATGGCGCGTGCGGTGGTCGGATTGTCTCCCGTGAGCATGACGGCTTCGACGCCACGTTTGCGGAGCAGTTCGATGGCTTGGCGCGAGTCGGCTTTCGGCACGTCGGCGACGGCGACGATGCCGGCGAGATGGCCGTCGATGGCCGCTAGGATCGGCGTTTTGCCTTGCTGCGACAGGCGTTCCATGTCGGCGATGATGGCGTCCGGCTCCTCGAAGCGGGGGTTGTCGCTGGTGAGGAAGAGCAGGTCGGAGCGGGTGGCGGCCTCGCGGGCCATCATCGGGCGCTTGCCGTGGTCGCGGTTGCCGCCGGCGCCTACCACGGTGAGGATGCGGCCCGAGGTGCCTACGATGTCGCGGATGGTGTCGAGCACGTTCACCAGCGCGTCGGGGGTGTGGGCGTAGTCCACGATGGCCACCTTGCCCTCCCGGGAGCGGATGGTCTGGAAGCGGCCGGCCACGGGCACCAGGCGCGACATGTTCACGAGCACCTTGTCGGCGTCGAAGCCGAGCAGCAGCGACGCGCCGTAGACGCTCAGCAGGTTGTAGGCGTTGAAGCGGCCGGTGAAGTTGACCTCCACGTCGTGGCCGTTGAAGCTCATCAGGGTGCCGTCGAGGCGGCTCTCGCGGATGCGGCCGCGGAAGTCGGCGTCGCCGCGCAGCGAGTAGGTGTACTTGCGGGCGCGGGTGTTCTGGAGCATGTACGGGCCCGACTTGTCGTCGGCGTTGACCAGGGCGAAGGCCGAGGCGGGGAGCATGTCGAAGAACATCTTCTTGGCGTTGCGGTAGTTCTCGACGGTGCCGTGGTAGTCGAGGTGGTCGCGTGTGAGGTTGGAGAAGAGGGCGCCTCGGAAGCGGAGGCCGGCGATGCGGCGCTGTTGCGCGGCGTGGCTGCTGACCTCCATGAAGGCGTAGGTGCAGCGGGCCTCCACCATCTCGGCCAGCAGCTCGTTGAGGGTGATGGGGTCCGGGGTGGTGTGGGTGGTGGGGATGGCGCGGTCCTCGATGTAGTTGCAGACGGTGGAGAGGAGGCCGGCACGGTGGCCCATCATGCGTGCCATCTCGTAGAGCAGGGTGGCGGTGGTGGTCTTGCCGTTGGTGCCGGTGACGCCCACCAGGCAGAGCTTCTCGCTGGGATGGTCGTGCCAGGCGGAGGCGAGGCGCCCGAGGGCCTCGGCCGAGTCCGCCACTTTTATGTATGTGACATCGGGGAGGAAGGTGGAGGGGAGCTCCTGGCACACGATGGCGCCGACGTGGTTGCTCGCCACCACGGGTATGTATTTATGGCCGTCGGTCTGCGTGCCCTTGACGGCCACGAACAGCGCGTCCTTGCCGGCGCGGCGGGAGTCGGACGCCAGCGCCGTGATGTTGCGGTCGGTGTCGCCGATTACCTCCAGCGGTTCGAGGTCGCGGATGAGTTGGCTCAGTTTCTTCATATGTTTGCGTGTTTCTTTGTCAGGAAAGGGTGAGGAAGATTTTCTGTCCCGGCCGCAGGGGTGTGCCAGGGGCTATGCTCTGCTGTCGGACGGTCCCGGCGCCTCGGAGCACTACGTTGATGCCGCGCGTCTCGAGCTCTCGGAGGGCGGCGCGGGCGTCGTAGCCGCGGACGTCGGGGACGGCGCGTGGCGCCTGGCTGCCTGGCAGCGGGGCGGCGATGCGCCGGACGCTGACGCCCAGGTTCTGCCTCACGTCCGGGATGGCCTGGCCGATGCCGTTGCTGAGCACTGGCGAGGAAGCCACGGGGTCGCGCTGGTAGTCGGGGGTGTCGCCGAGCATTCCGCGGGCGAACATGCGCTCGGCCACGCGGCTGAGGACCTTGCCGGAGATGGACCCGGCGCCGCCGCTGCCGGCCGGGGCCAGTACCACCACCACCACCGAGTACTGCGGATTGTCGTAGGGGAAGAAGCCGGCGAAGGCGAAGCGTCGGCGGGAGTGGTCGTAGCCCGTGCCGCGCCCCTTCTCGAAGACGGGGTAGCAGGTGCCTGTCTTGCCGGCCAGGGGCACAATCTCGTCGAGCTTTGCGGAGCGGGCGGTGCCGCCGGTGACTACCTGGCGCAGGCACTCGCGGAGCATGCGGGCGTGGTCGGGGGTGCAGACCTGCTCCATGATGGGCGGGGTGCGGACTATGGAGTCGCGGCCGTCGCCGCCGCGCAGGGCGCGCACCAGGTGCGGACGCACGTAGCGGCCGTTGTTGGCGATGGCGTTGTAGATGCTCAGCAGGTATAGCGGCGAGATCTCTACGGAGTATCCGAAGGCCTGGCGGGCCAGGTCGAGGTGGCGGGCCGTCATGGTGATGGGCAGGCCGGAGGGGGTGCGGGCCGTCAGGCGTCGCAGCTGGGCCGGGCGCTCCTCGGCGATGCCGGTGTGCATGCGGTCCAGCAGGCCGAGCTTCTTCCATCGGTCGTAGAATGCCTCCGGGCGGTCGCCGTAGCCCCGGAAGATTATGCGTGCCACGCCCGTGTTCGACGACCACCCCATGACCTCGGGGATGGTCTTGACCGTCGGCGCGTGCGGGTCGGTGGTCTTCATGAACGGCGAGCAGTCCACGGTGTTGTGGTTGCTGGTTATCAGGCCGTCCTCGAAGGCGATGAGCAGGGAGATGGGCTTGACCACGGAACCTGGCTCGAAGCAGGTGACGGTGCGGTTGTAAGCCTCGCCGTAGGTGCCGTCGTCGCGGCGCTCGAGGTTGCTGATGGCCTTGATCTCTCCGGTGGCGACCTCCATGACCATGGCGGTGCCCCACTCGGCCTTGACGGCCGAGCAGCGCTCCGCCATCTCCTGCTCCAGGATGTCCTGGATCTGGAGGTCGATGGTGGTGACTACGTCGAAGCCTCGGCGGGCCGGCACGGTCTCCCAGCCGCTCACGCCGGAGTTGAAGGTGACGGAGCGGGACTTGCCGGGCTTGCCGTAGAGCAGGGAGTCGAGGTCCTTCTCCAGGCCGGAATAGCCGTGGGACTCGTGGCGGTATATGGTGTCGCCCTTGGGGGTTATGCGGTCCAGGATCTTTACCTCGTTGACGACGCCGATGCTGTAGCGCGCCATCATGCCGTAGGGCTGGCGGCGCACCGACCGCGACAACTGGTATAGGGGCACCGATGAGGACTTGATGAAATCCTTCAGGAACGGGGCGCGGCGGAGGGTGTCGATGGTGTTCTCGCTCACGCCGCGGGCGATGACGAGGGCGCGGTTGCGCTTTTTCTGTGGCTTTGCCATCTCGCGCTGCAGCCGGGCGCGCCAGGAGCACTTGGCGGCGGAGTCGGGGGGGAGCGAGCGCAGGTCGGCCGGACGCGGGTAGTGGCGGTCGAGGTATTCGGCAAGCGAGTCGAGGCCCGGCAGGTTGAGCTTGGAGCTGGTCATCTTGGGATGCTGCATGTCGAGCTTGACGTCCCATACGAGGACGTTGCAGGCCAGTATGGAACCGTTGCTGGCCAGTATGGAGCCGCGCTCGGGGGCGATGACTTTCTCGATGCCTATCTGCTCGTTGGCCTCTTTCTCCCAGTCGGCGGCGTTGACGGTGGTGGTGTATGCCAGCGACAGGACGATGGCGATGGCCACGCCCACGAAGACGACCGTCACCAGGCCGTATCGGAACAGTATGCGCTTCTTGTTCTTCTGCTTTGCCAATTCAGTAGCGAGTTGTAGGGTCGCACCTTGGTGCGTACCTGAGGGTTGAGAGTTGCTGCCGCGATGGCTGCATGGGTGCACGGCCCGTGCGTCCGCACCATCCGGGTTGCCTGGACTCTGATGCCGGGCGCGGCTTCGGCTTAACCATGGTTAAGCCCTACATTGCCTGTCGTTGTCGCCGGGGTTCAGTCAGGAATGCAAAGTTAATACATTTTCCTGACAAATCGGGAGGCGTCCCTCGCGATTTACGTAAAATTATGAATTGGCTTGTGTGGAAAGGGCCTGAATGTCTCGGAAAGGTCTCCGCAGAATCCGTATTGGAAGGGAGTGATGGGTAAAGCCACCACGGTCATGTATGGAGCGGCGTGTCGGTAAGGGGGTTATTTGGCGGGAGGGAGGGAATCGAGGGCGTCGAGGCGGAGGGTGTAGGGGGGCTTGTCGGAGAAGGTCAGGCCGAGGTTGTAGCGGGCCGACATCTGCACCATGTCGGTCTCGCGGATGAGGCTCATGTAGCGGGCCTTCTCCTCGATGTATTCGTTTTCGGCGCTGCGCAGCTCCTGTCGTAACTCCTTGATTTCGCGCATATATACGCGTGTGCGGTAGCGGACGCCGATGAGCACCAGGATGATGACGGTCAGGAAGATGATGAGCCAGCCGTTGCGGCGGAAGAAGTCGACGGATATGCCGCGTCCCTTGCGTATGTTGCCCACGAGCTCGTGGCGCTTGGCGCGGATGGTGCCGGGCGCGGATGATTGTTTTTTGGGGGCCATTTTTAGTCTATGGATGAGGGATTGCGGATGCGCCAGGGTGCATCATTACAACAAGTGGATAAAGGTGATGGCGCAATGTGGCAATTTGCTAATTCGGGGTTATTGATTTCTGATTAGTTCGGCAGCTCGCAGCTTGGCGGAACGGGCGCGGGGGTTGGCTTCGACCTCGGCCTCGGAGGCGACTATGGGCTGGCGGCTCAGGGGTTTCCATGGGGACTGGACTCGGCCGTAGATGTCGGTCCGGACGTCGCCGTCGAGGCGTCCGGAGCGGAAGAAGTTCTTGACGAGGCGGTCTTCGACGCTGTGGTAGGTGAGGATGGCGAGTCGTCCGCCGGGGGCGAGCATGTCGGCGGCGGTGAGCAGAAGCTGCTCCAGGGCCTGGATCTCGCCGTTGACCTCGATGCGGAGCGCCTGGAAGAGCTGTGCCATCTCTTTCTTGACGCGCCTGGGGTCGAGGGCCGGTTCGGCGGCTTCGGCCAGCTGTGCCGTGGTGAGGATGGGCTTTTCGGCACGGGCGCGGACGAGCGCCTCGGCCACGCGGCGCGGGTTGCGCAGGTCGGCGTAGACGCGCAGCAGGCGCTCCAGGTCCTTCTGCGGTATGTCGGCGAGGAGGTGGGCGGCGGTGCGCGGGGCCGACTGGTTCATGCGCATGTCCAGGGGCGCGTCGGCGCGGAACGAGAAGCCCCGCTCCGCTTCATCGAAGTGATGGAACGACACGCCCAGGTCCGCCACGATGCCCTGCACCGGCAGAGCGCCGAGGTAATCCAGGAAATTGCGCATGTAGCGGAAGTCGCCGTGAACGAAAGTGAAACGGGCATCCTGCGGAGCATTGGCGCGGGCGTCTATGTCGCGGTCGAAGCCGTAGAGGTGGCCGTCGGGTCCGAGGCGCTCCATAATGGCACGCGAGTGTCCGCCGCCGCCGAAGGTGGCGTCGGCATATCGTCCTGACGGCTGAATGTCAAGCGCGTCGACGGTAGGCTGCAGCAGTGCCGGTATGTGGTAGGGGGTGGACATGGGTTTTAGTTGGGGATTGTATGGCTGCACCCTGGTGCAGCCGCCTCGTGAATCTTTTCGGATGCACAGGGTGCATTCCTACGATTTCCTTAGCTTTTTGTGGTCGGCGATGGCGGTTTTGTATACTGAGTGGATGCGGTCGGCGATGTCTGTTGCGGCGAAGGTGGCGGCATGGCGCAGGCCGCGTTGGCGGCGGGCGTCGATGTCCGGGCCTCCCTTGTAGATGGCGTGGACGGCCTGGGTGAGGGCGCGTACGTCGTCGGGTGCTACGAGGAAGGCGGCGTCTCCTCCGGCCTCGGGCAGGGAGGAGACGTTGCTTGTCACCGTGGGGACGCCGCAGGTGAGGGCCTCCAGGACGGGGATGCCGAAGCCCTCGTAGCGGGAGGGGTAGAGGGCCGCCAGGGCCATGCGGTAGATGGCGGGCAGGTCGGCGAAGGGGACGTCGCGGAGCACGTGCAGGCGTCGGCGCACACCGAGTTCTTCGGCCAGGTCGAGCATCTCCTTGAGGTATCCGCGACCGTTGCCGACGGCCACCAGGTGTATGTCCTCGGGCATGTTGGCCAGGGCGCGGAGGCTCGTCTCGAGGTTCTTGCGCTTCTCGATGGTGCCGATCTGCACCAGGTAGCGGGCGGGCAGGCGGTAGCGGTTGCGCACGGCCTCCTTGTCGGTCGGCGGGACTTCCTGTGCGAAGATGGGGCTGCAGCCCTGGCGGATGACGGTGATGCGGCTTTCCGGGACTCCGTAGAGTTCCATGACGTCGCGTCGGGTGGCCTCGGAGATGGCGATGACGTGGTCGGCGTGGCGGGCGGCGTGGCCGTACTTGAGGTCGTAGAGGCGTCGGTCTATGGGCGGGTAGCAGTCGGGCAGGCGCCGGTAGATGACGTCGTGGATGGTGACGACGGAGGCGATGGGGGAGCGGTGGATGTTGAGCGGCAGCTCATTGCTGAGGCCGTGGTATATGGTGGCGCCTTCGCGTACGGCCTGTGCGGTGACGCCCCAGGAGCGCCAGAGGGCCTTGGGCCAGGCGTAGAAACGGTCCGGCTGGCGGAAGGTGACGTTGGGGCGTCGCTGCAGGGTGCCGAGGCGGTCGTTTGTGCGCATGTCGGGGACGTAGACCAGGTGGTCGTCGGCCGTCAGGGCCGCCGACATGGTCTCGATTACCAGGCGCGAGTAGTTGCCCAGCCCGGTGAGGTTGCGGATGGCCCGCTTGCCGTCGTATGCGATTTTCATCTTTGTTCTGGTTTGCCGGTGAGGAGTGACTTGAGGCCGTGGAGGGTGGTGAGGGCCTGGATGGGGGTGAGGTTATCGATGTCGAGTCCGAGGATGCGGTCGCGGATCTGGCCGAGCAGGGGGTCGTCGAGCTGGAAGATGGATGTCTGGTATCCCTCGCGTCGCTTGCCCAGGCCTGCCATGTCGGGTTTGGCGGGGTCGGACTCGCTCTCTTTGCTTTCCTGGCGGGAGGTGGACTCGAGCTCGCGGAGCACCTCCCCGGCGCGCTTGACGATCGAGGGCGGGATGCCGGCGATGCGTGCCACGTGGATGCCGAAGCTGTGGGCCGAGCCCCCCTTCTCGAGCTTGCGCAGGAAGAGCACCTTGCCGTCGTGCTCGCTCACGGCCACGTTGTAGTTGACCACGCGGGGGAAGGACTTCTCCATCTCGTTGAGCTCGTGGTAGTGGGTGGCGAAGAGGGTGCGGGGTCGGCAGGCGCCGTTCTCGTGGATGTTCTCGACGATGGCCCAGGCGATGGAGATGCCGTCGTAGGTGGAGGTGCCTCGGCCGAGCTCGTCGAATAGTATCAGCGACCGGCGCGACATATTGTTGAGGATGGATGCGGCCTCGGTCATCTCGACCATGAAGGTGGACTCGCCGCGTGATATGTTGTCGCTGGCGCCTACGCGGGTGAAGATCTTGTCGACGGCGCCGACGCGGGCCGAGCGCGCGGGCACGAACTGCCCGGCCTGGGCCATGAGGGCGATGAGGGCGGTCTGGCGCAGCAGGGCCGACTTGCCGCTCATGTTGGGCCCGGTGATGACCATGATCTGCTGGCGCTCGGTGTCGAGGCGCACGGAGTTGGCCACGTACATCTCGCCGGGGGGGAGCATCTGCTCGATGACGGGGTGGCGCCCGTCGGTGATGTCGAGCTCCAGGGAGTCGTCGACTGCGGGGCGGACGTAGTGGTTGTCGATGGCGACTGTGGCGGCCGATAGGTCGCAGTCGAGCCCGGCGGCCTCCTGGGCGTCGCGCATGATGGCGGGGATGTAGCGCACGGCCGTCTCAATGAGCTCGTTGAAGATGCGGCTCTCGATGGCGGCGATGCGCTCCTCGGCGCCGAGGATCTTCTGCTCCAGCTCCTTGAGCTCGGGGGTTATGTACCGCTCGGCGCCCACCAGGGTCTGCTTGCGGATCCAGTGGGCCGGGGCCTTGTCGCGGTAGGTGTTGCGCACCTCGAAGTAGTAGCCGAACACGGAGTTGTAGCCGCGCTTGAGCGAGGCTATGCCGGTGGCGGCGATCTCGGCCTGGAGCATCTGGTCGAGGCGCTCGTTGCTGTGGTCGAGCAGGTCGTGGAGCTGGTCGAGCTCGTCGTCGACGCCGGGGGCTATTACGTTGCCCTGGCTGAGCATGGCGGGGGCGTCGTCGCGCAGGGTGGCGCGCAGGCGGCGTGTGAGCTCTGTGAGGGGGTCGATGCTCTCGGCGGTGCGGTGCAGCTGGTCGAAGCCTGAGGAGTCGAGCAGGGCGCGGAGGCGGTCGAAGGCCTGGAGCGACTGGAGCAGGCGGAGCATCTCGCGCGGCCCGACGCGCCGGGCGCCGATCTTGGAGGCGATGCGCTCCGGGTCGCCGATGTCGGCGAGGATGTCGGACAGGTGCGAGCGCAGCTCCGGGTCGTCGTATAGGATCTGGACCATGTCGAGGCGGGCGTTTATCTCGTCGACGTGCGCCAGGGGCATGACGAGGCGGCGGCGGAGCATGCGCGCCCCCGGGGGGCAGCAGGTGCGGTCGAGGATGTCGAGCAGGCTTTTCCCGCCTTCCCCTAATGGGTCGATGATCTCGAGGTTGCGGACGGTGAAGCGGTCGAGGCGCACGTACCGTTCCTCGTCGATGCGGGCCAGGGAGGTGATGTGGGCTATCTGCTTGTGCTCGGTGGCGTCGAGGTAGTAGAGCAGCGAGCCGGCTGCGATGACGCCCAGCGGGAGGTCGTCTACGCCGAAGCCTCGGAGCGAGGCGGTGGAGAAGTGGCGGGTGAGGCGTTCGTGGGCGGCCTGTTCGGTGTATATCCAGTCCTCCAGCTCATAAAGGGCGCACGATGGTGGCGCCAGGCGTGCGGCGCGGGCCTTGTCGCCGCGCATCATCACCAGCTCGGCGGGGCCGATGGCGCCCATGAGCTTGTCGGCGTACTGCGGCGTTCCCTGGGCGCAGAGGAACTCGCCGGTGGAGATGTCGAGGAAGGCCATGCCCACCTGCTTGGGTCCGAAGCATACGCCGGCCAGGAAGTTGTTGCGGCGCGACTGGAGCAGGCTGTCGCTGAGGTTGAGGCCGGGGGTGATGAGTTCGGTGATGCCGCGCTTGACGAGCTTCTTGGTGAGCTTGGGGTCTTCGAGCTGTTCGCAGATGGCCACACGGCGCCCGGCGCGCACCAGGCGTGGCAGGTAGGTGTCGAGGGCGTGGTGCGGGAAGCCCGCCAGCTCGATCGACGAGGCGGAGCCGTTGGCGCGGCGCGTCAGCGTGATGCCCAGGATGCGGCTGGCGTCGATGGCGTCGTCGGAGAACGTCTCGTAGAAGTCGCCCACGCGGAACAGCAGGATGGCGTCGGGGTGCCGGCGCTTCATCTCCAGGTATTGCTTCATCAGCGGAGTCTCCGCTATTTTCTTAGCCATTTCAGTTGATGATTTTCAGCTATGGTCAGCTGGCCTTAGCTGAGATTAGCTAAAAACTTACGTTGAAGAGGTGCAGCATCCAGGTTGACATGCCGACGTAGATGCACATGCCCACGATGTCGTTGGTGATCTGGATGAATGGCCCTGTGGCGCGGGCGGGGTCGATCTTGAGGCGCTCGAGCATCAGGGGTACGAAGGTGCCGAAGACGGTGGCGAACACCACCATCACGAACAGCGACGAGGCCACGGCCCCCATCACGGCGTACTTGCTCTGCGAGATGACGATGAAGATGTATATGGCTACCACGCAGGATATTACGATGGCATTGACCAGCGAGATTAGGAACTCGCGGCCTATCTGCTTTCCGGTGTCGCGCAGCGACAGGCGGCCGTTGGCCAGGCCCTGCACGACGATGGCGGAGGCCTGTACGCCGACGTTGCCGCCGGTGCCGCCGATGAGGGGGATGAAGATTGCCAGGGCCGCCACGCGGGCTATCTGCTCCTCGAAGCCGCCGAGGATGATGGAGTTGACGATGCCGCCGATGATGCCGATCAGCAGCCAGGGCAGGCGCGCCTTGGTCTGCGCCCATATCGAGTCGTCGGCGTCGATGTCCGAGGATATGCCGGCTGCCATCTGGTAGTCGCGCTCGCTGGCCTCGCGGACCTCGTCCATGACGTCGTCGACCGTCACCTGGCCCACCAGGCGCCCGATGTCGTCGACCACCGGCATGGCCACCAGGTCGTACTTCTCGAAGTCGATGGCCACCTCGTCGATGGGCGTGTCGGTGTGCAGGCTGACAGGGTCGATGTCCATGACGTGCTTGATCTTGCTGACCGACGGGTGCGTGAGCATCTTCTTCAGCGGCAGGATGCCCTGCAGGCGCGAGTCGTTGTCGACCACATATATATAATATATTTCGTCCATCTCCTCGGCCTGGCGGCGCATTTCGGAGATGCAGTCGGGCATGGAGAGGTTCTCGTTGACTACGATCATCTCTGTGCCCATTAGGCCGCCGGCGGTGTCCTCGTCGTACTTGAGCAGGTCGACGATGTTCCCGGCCTGCTCCACGTCGTCGATGTGCTGGATCACCTCGTCGCGCTCCTCCTTGTCGAGTTCCTGGATGAGGTCGACGGCGTCGTCGGTGTCGAGCAGGTCGATGAACTGGCCGATCTCCCTGGAGTCCATGCCTTCGAGGAGCTTGCGGCGGTCCTCCTCGTCGAGTTCCATGAGGACGTCGGCCTTTTTCTCGGGGTCCTCGATGAGGTTGAAGGCCCACTCGGCCTGCCGCAGGTCGAGGCTCTGGAAGAGCTCGGCGATGTCGGCGGGGTGGAGGTCGTTGAGTTCCGTGCGGGCCTCAGTCTCCGAGCCGTTGTCGATGAGCTCCTCTATCCGCTCTATGTCGTGGTCGGTGAATTCCTTCATTTGGACTTGGGTTCTTGGGGCAGCAGGCGGGCGCGGATGTCGGCCCAGTTGTCGCCGGCGGTGATGGCGCGGTCGTCGATCCAGACGTCGCCCACGGGCTTGCCCATGAACAGCTGGTGGTACTTCACTCCATGACGGTTGAGCCAGTCGACCGTCATCTCGTATTCCACCCATGTGCGTGCCGAGTAGATGATGATGGTGTGGCCGGCGTCGTAGAGGGCGTTGACGGTGTCGACGGCGCCCGGCATGGGCTCTGCCAGGCAGCGCGAGAACTGGCGCATCTCGCGGCAGATGGTGCCGTCCAGGTCTATGATTATTTGCATGGGGCGAAGATTATTTCCTGTGTGTAACGTGCCATGAGGGTTCCGGGCACCCAGCCGCCGAAGGGCTCGGGCATCAGGCCGAGAGTCTCGGCGGGCATGTCGGGCAGGCGCGAGCCGGCGCCGATGCTGGCGACCACGCCTCCGCCCAGGCGCGGGTTGATCTCCATGAGCAGGTACTCGCCGGAGGTGGGGCGCAGGAATTGGAGCGTGACGGGTCCGCGCAGCTCGATGGCGGCAAGGATCTGGCGGCTGAGGGCGATGAGCGCCGGGTCGCCGACGGTGACGGAGCGCATGGCCTCGCCTCCGGCCGTCTCCAGCCGCTCTCGCGGCACTACGCTGAGGATCTCGCCGTCCTGGCGCACGTAGCAGTCGACGGTGAACTCGCGGGCATCCTCCACGAACTCCTGCACCAGGTAGGCGTCCGCGTCCAGTCCCTCGGGGATGTCGCTGGGCCTGCGGGCCACGAAGATGCCTTTCGACGCCGAGCCGGTGCGCGGCTTGTAGATGCGCGGGAAGCAGTCGCCCGCCAAGGGCGGCTGAGGCAGGCCCTTTTCGGCGAAGAGGCGGTATGCCTCCGCCTTGTCGAACATGGCGTGGCAGACGCTTTCGGGACTGACGGGAATGAACACGTCCGGGCACTCGGCCTTGAGGCGGGCGCATATCTCCACCGCCGGGTCCACGAAGGGCAGCACCAGCGAGACGCTTCGCTCGGCGATGATGCGCCGCAGGTCGGGCATCAGCTCCGGGTCGCTCCAGCGCTTGCCGGGCAGGACCTCGGCCACGGCCACGGCCGGCACCTGCCAGTCGAGTTCGTAGCTCAGCACGCGCGCCTGGCGGCCGCGACGGCGGAATGCGTCGACTATATGCCGAGCCACCGACACGCGCTTGGCTCCGCCTAACATCAGTATCGTTATCATTTTCTCCCGGGTATTAGTTTGTGAATCAGGCGAGATGCCACCGGCACGTTTTCGTTGTAGCAGATTACGCCCAGGTATATGAATAACAGGAGAGTCCTGGAGAGGTATCTCGCCCAGTCGCAGCCGGGGAAGGCACATAGCCATTCGCCGGTGACCCACAGGGCGGCGGCCAGCAGCGTGTAGAGGCCCATGACCGCCAGCGGGTAGCGGATGGGGTAGTAGCGCTGCCCGATGAAGTAGCTCAGCAGCATCACCGTGCCGTAGCTGCCGAAGGCCGCCCACGCCGAGCCGATGTAGCCGTAGGGGATGCCGATGCCGCGTACCAGCCACACGTTCAGCCCCAGCATCAGCGCGAAGCAGAAAAGCGAGAAGTACATGCCCCAGACCGTGCGGTCGGTGAGCTTGTACCACAGCGAGAGGTTGAAGAAGACGCCGAAGAAGAGTTCGGCCATCATCATCACCGGCACCACGCGCAGGCCGCCCCAGTAGGCCGGGGCGATGAAGTGCTTCAGCACAGGCAGGTAGTACATCACGGCCAGGAAGATGCCCAGGCCGAAGAGCACGAAGAACTTCATGGCGTCGGAGTAGGCCTGGCGCTTGTCGTCTCCATCGGCGCGCGCCTGGGCGAAGATGAAGGGCTCGTAGGCGTAGCGGAAGGCCTGCGTGAACATCACCATCACGATGGCGATTTTTATGTTCGCGCCGTAGATGCCGACCATGCTGCGGGCCGCCTCCGGGTCGTTCGGGAAGAGGTAGGGGATCACGATCTGGCCCATGTTCTGGCTGGCGATTCCGGCCACGCCCAGGATCAGCAGCGGCCACGAGTAGCGGAGCATCTTTTTCAGCAGCGGGGCCGAGAAGGTGTAGGAGGAGCGGATGACCTGGGGCAGCAGCATCAGGAGCACGCACAGTGTCGATAGTATGTTTGCGATAAAAATCCAGCCGATGCCGAAGGCCTGTCCGCCGCAGGGGGCGTAGAACCAGTCGATGGCGCCGGGGCAGTGCCTCTCTATCCACGGGCAGCAGAGCAGGAAGAAGACGTTCAGGCCGATGTTGATGGCCACGTTGGCCATCTTGATTCCGGCGAAGCGGAGCGCCTTGCTGCGGTATCGCAGGTAGGCGAAGGGTATGTTGGTGAAGGCGTCGATCGCCACCGTCACGCCCAGCAGCCACACGTACAGGCGGTGGTGGGGCAGCAGCAGCGCCCGGCTCAGCGGGGTGATGAGCACCGAGACGAGCACGATGAAGAGGAGAGAGGTGCTGCCCACCGTCAGCAGCGAGGTGGTATAGACCCGCTCGGGTCGGTCGTCGCGGTTGGCGAAGCGGAAGAAGCCCGTCTCCATGCCGTAGTTGAGTATCACCAGCAGCACGGCCATGTAGGAGTAGAGGTAGCTGACGATGCCGTACTCCTGCGTGGGGAACAGGTAGACGTACAGCGGCACCAGGCACCAGTTCAGGAACCGGCCCACGATGGAGCTCAGGCCGTACACGGCCGTCTCTTTTGCCAATTTGCCTATTACTGACATTTCTTGTCTATGTAGGTCTGCACCAGGGTGCAGCCGAGGTGTCTGTGGGCGGCTGCAACTTTGTGCGGCCCTGCGATTTTCAGCTTAAGTCATCGAAAAGTGAGCCGGTGTCGGCTATTCGTCTGCGGCCGAGGTGTCGCCAGGCCAGGTCGGTGGTCTCGCGACCGCGTGGGGTACGCTTGAGGAAGCCCTCCTTGATCAGGAAGGGCTCGTAGACCTCCTCGAGGGTGCCGGCATCCTCGCCCAGCGCCGTGGCGATGGTGCTGAGGCCGACAGGGCCGCCGGCGAATTTGTCGATTATGGTCGACAGGATGCGGTTGTCGATCTGGTCCAGGCCGTACCGGTCGATGTTGAGGGCCTCGAGGGCGAAGCGGGCTATGGGCAGGTCGATGTCGCCCGAACCCTTTACCATGGCGAAGTCGCGCACGCGGCGCAGCAGCGAGTTGGCCACGCGCGGCGTGCCACGCGAGCGGAGCGCCACCTCCCGCGCCGCCTCCGGGGAAATCTTGACTTCCAGCAGCCGGGCCGACCGCTCCACGATGCCCTGCAGCACGTCGTGGTCGTAGTATTCCAGGTGGCAGTTGATGCCGAAGCGGGCGCGAAGCGGCGCCGTCAGCAGGCCCGACCGCGTCGTTGCGCCGATCAGGGTGAACGGAGCTATGCTAAGCTGCACCGACTTCGCCCCGGGGCCGCGGTCCAGCAGGATGTCGATGCGGTAGTCCTCCATGGCCGAGTACAGGTATTCCTCCACGATGGGGTGCAGGCGGTGGATCTCGTCGATGAAGAGCACGTCGTGCTCCTCCAGGCTCATGAGGATGCCGGCCAGGTCTCCGGGCTTGTCGAGCACCGGGCCCGACGTCACCTTGAACCCCACGCCGAGCTCGTTGGCCACGATGTTGCTGAGGGTGGTCTTGCCCAGGCCCGGTGGGCCGTGCAGCAGCGTATGGTCGAGCGGCTCGCCGCGGCGGCGTGCCGCCTCCACGAACACTTGCAGGTTGGCCACCATCTTGTCCTGGCCCGCGAAGTCCGAGAAACTCAGCGGCCGCAGCGCCTTCTCGAAGTCGTTGTCGCGCCGCCGGTCGCGTATGTCGAAATCCTTGTTGTCGGCTTCCATAGTCTGAACTGCAAAGTTACTAAATTTTTTTGACATACCGGTTGAGGGCCCCGGGCCATCGCCGGGCTGCGCGTTATTTTTGAGTTGCCGTCGAGCCTCGGCTCGGCGCCCGATCCTCAGTTCGCGATTCCCGACCAAAAAAAAGGCTGGGAAACTTGTAAAAAAGGCTGGAAAGCTTGTTTGTCTTGCAAAATGTTGTTAACTTCGCGGTCGAAACGGGATGTCGGCGCCCTGTGCCCATCCTATGTCAATACCTAAACCACATCAAATGAAGAAGATCTACCTTCTGTCGGCTGCCTTGTTCGCAGCCTCCTCCATGATGGCGCAGAGCACCATCAGCGAGCTCATGGGTCGCGAGCGCGTGCCCCAGCAGACCAACGTCACCGAATACGTCGGCGCCGTCAACACCCCCCGCACCGAGACCCGCGGAGAGGTTCCCGCCACCATCATCGGCAAGAAGTACGTAGCGTTCTACGACACTTTTACCAACTACGTCAAGTGCGCCTATGGCTTCTCCGTGGAGCAGGGCACCGGCGACACCGTCATCCTCAAGAACCTTGGCCAGGGCGAATACGACCTCAAGGGCGTATACGACCAGGCCACCGGCAAGGTGACCGTGCCCACCGGACAGGTGGTCGGCAACCTGGCGAACTACGGCGCAGTCACCTGCTACACTATGCTGGCACCCGCCTACACCCAGTACAGCCGCACCGAGCCCTGCGTGCTCACCTTCACCGCCGACGGCAAGGTGGCCTTCAACCATGGCTTCTACGGCACCATCTCGGCCGGCGCCGTCATCCGTATGTCCCACGTCTCTGCCGTCGAGGCCAACGGCTCCATGAAGGTTGACCAGTACAACTCGAGCGGCGCCCTGGTGCAGCAGTACGACTACCCCGTATACTTCAACGAGGTGTCCGACACCAAGGTCAGCGTCCAGGGCATGGCCTCATGGCTCTACGGCCACGACTACAAGGTGCCCTTCACCATCTCCGGCAGCACCGCCACCCTCGCCACCACCGACACCGTCGACTGGTACAAGAGCAGTAGCAGCGGCATTCAGGCATTCTTCATGCTCAGCCACAACAGCAACGGCGTCAGCGCCAACCCCACCTTCGCCGTGACCCGCACCGATGCCGACCACCTCACCCTCAAGGCCAACACCAACCTCTTCGAGGGCTATTCCTCCGACGGGGAGAACTGGCGCGGCTTCTTCCTCCGCAACGTGCAGCTGACCTACGCCAAGGCCAACCAGGGCGGCGGCGAACTCGACACCGTCGCCACCGTCGACGGCATCGACTACACCCTCGACAACCAGAAGCTCGAGGCCACCGCCACCGGCTGCGCCGCCTCCATGACCGCCCTCAACATCCCCAACACCTTCACCGCCAACGGCAAGACCTACACCGTGGTCCGCGTGGCCAAGGCCGCTTTCCAGGCCAACCGCAACATCAAGACCATGAAGTTCCCCAAGTCCATCAAGGTGGTCGAGACCGACGCCTTCCGCAACATCACCAACCTCAACCAGCTTGAGATCGAGGACATGACGGCCTGGTGCGCAGTATGGTTCGCCAACGGCAACGCCAACCCCATCTACAACGTCTTCCCGACCTCCGAGAGCAAGTGGGGCAAGGTATACATCAACGGCCAGCAGGTCAGCACCGCCGTGACCGTCCCCGAGGGCGTCACCCGCCTGGGCCGCACTTTCTACGGCTTCAAGTCCCTGACCTCGGTCAACCTGCCCTCCACCCTCAAGGTGCTCGGTGACCAGGTCTTCGCCAACTGCGCCAAGCTCACCACCGTCGAGCTCCCCGCCGGCCTCGACAGCCTCGGCAGCGCCTTCTTCTCCTGCTCCGGACTCACCTCCATCGACGTTCCCCGCAGCGTACAGGTAATCGGCCAGAGCGCATTCTACGGCTGCAAGGCCCTGGCCAACGTACGCCTCCACACCGGCCTGCGCCAGATTAACTCCATGGCCTTCTCCAGCTGCTCCGCCCTCAAGGAGATCAAGCTCCCCTCCACCGTCGACTCCATCTCCCCCGCCGCCTTCATGATGGCCGACAACATCGTCAAGATGGAATGCCTGGCCGTCGTGCCTCCCCGCACAGGTGCCACCGCCTTCACCGACATAGCCGAGACCTGCACCCTCTACGTGCCCAACAGCTCCATCGCCGCTTACAAGGCAGCTACCGGCTGGAGCGCCTTCACCAAGGTAGAGCAGTATACCGGCGCCGTTTCCGGCCTTGACAACGACGATGCCCCCGCCGTCTATTACGATCTGCAGGGCAATCGCGTCGCCAGCCCCGCCCGCGGCATCTACATCCGCGTCCAGGGCGGCAAGGCCACCAAGGTCCTCGTCAACGAATAAGTCCCCCATACCCCTCACCAAGCCCCCTCGGCCCACCGGCCCCGGGGGCTTTCTTCGTAAAAGCCCCCGGGGCCGGTCCTGTGCCATGTGGCTGGCGGGGCAATTGTCCGCACGTATACAACGGGCGGCAATAAGGGCGCGGGGGATGACGTTGTAAATGGAAAAACTCGTCTCAAAAGTGAAAAGTAATTCGATAGTGACACGCATCGGGGGCTTGGGCAGGCATCTGCTGGTGAGGATTATAGTGGCGATGTGTGCCGGAGTGGGTGCAGCGTATGTGATGCCGCTGTGGCTGACGAGGGTCTTCGAGACGTTCAACGCCGTCTTCTCGCAGCTGCTCGGCTTCGTGATACCGCTCATCATCCTGGGCTTCGTGGCCCCGGCCATAGCCGAGGTGGGACGCAAGGCCGGGCGCATGCTCCTGGCCACGGTGGCGCTGGCCTACTTCGCAACGCTGCTGGCCGGCTTCGGGTCGTTCTGGGTCAGCGACGCCCTCTTCCCGGGCATGGTGCAGCCGCTCGGCGGCGACGCGGCGGCTCTCGCAACGGACGCTGCAGGGAGCGTACCTGCAGGGCTGACGCCTTATTTCACGGTGGAGATGCCGGCGCTGATGCCGGTGATGACTGCCCTGATCCTAAGCTTCGTCCTGGGTGTCGGCTCGGTGGCGTTCGCCCCGGAATCGGCTATGCGGCGCCTGCTTGGCGAGTTCCGTGCCATCGTCAGCGGACTGATCTCGAAAGTGGTGATTCCGCTGCTGCCGATCTATATCTTCGGCATCTTCCTGAACATGACCGTGGCCGGACAGGTGGCCGGCATCCTGGGCACGTTCGCCAAGATCATCGCGGTGATATTCGCGCTTCACGTGGGTGTGCTATTGGTGCAGTTCGGCGTGGCGGCCTGCTTCTCCCGCGGGAGCCGCAACCCGCTGCGGCTGCTTGCCACGATGATGCCGGCCTACTTCACGGCCCTGGGCACGCAGTCGTCGGCGGCTACGATTCCGGTGACTCTGCGGCAGGCGGTGAAGATGGGCGTGCCGGAGCAGGTTGCCGGCTTCACGGTGCCTCTGTGCGCCACCATCCATATGTCAGGGTCGGTGCTGAAGATCGTGGCGTGTGCGGTGGCGCTGATGCTGGCGACCGGCTCGAGCTATGACCCGGAGTTGTTCGCGGGCTTCATCTGTATGTTGGGCGTGACGATAGTGGCGGCTCCGGGCATCCCTGGCGGAGCCATCATGGCGGCCCTGGGGCTGCTGACGTCGATGCTCGGCTTCACGGACGCCGACTGCGCACTGATGATAGCTCTGTACATCGCCATGGACAGCTTCGGCACGGCCTGCAACGTGACCGGCGACGGCGCCCTGGCCATCATCATCGCCCGCCTCTTCTCGCGCGGGACGGCAAGTCCGGCTACGGCGGCATAGGAGAATGGGAATGAAGACAGCAGGAGGGACAGGTTACGCTATCCTGTTCCTCCTGCCGCTTCAGGTACCTTGTGCAGATGCGTCTTTAGACGCCCTTATTTGAAGGTGACGGTGGGAATCTCGAAGACCTTGGTGGAGTAGAGGGCGCCGCCGGAGGTGCCGTTCTCCTCCTGGAGCGGGATTTCGTCGGTGGCGGTGGACTGGAGCACGTAGGTGCCGGCGGGTACGTCCTCGAAGTAGTAGGTGTCGTTGAAGATGATGGCGTCGTAGCGCTTGCTCATCTGGTCGCCGCTCTTGCCTATCACGTAGATGCGGATGGCGGAGTTGGTGATGGTTCCCAGCGAGGAGGTGTAGGTGTAGCGGGTGTTGTTCTCCAGGACGGTGGTCGATGGCAGGCGGATGAAGGGGGTGTTGCCGATTTTGATGCGGTTGGTGAAGGTAAGGCCTGGCTTGCGTGTGAAGACGAAAGTGACTTCCTGGTCGGGGGCCGTGATGGTTTCGCCGTAAGCGTAGCTGTACGGGTCGTCGGGGTCGGGCTTGCTGTAGATGAGCTTGACGCCGTTGGCGGTGATGGAGCTTTCTTTCCCGAGCTCGCAGCTCACGAGCTTGTTAGTCTGCACGCTGATGGCTTGGAAGTCGGCGAAGGCGTTGATGGTCCCGTCGTTCCACTGCTCTACGCGCAGAACCTGGCGGAAGGTCTGGGTGTCGGGATAGTGCGGGCCCTTGTTGTCGTCGCTGCAGGCGGCGAGGGTGGCGCCTACGAGCAGCAGGCTCATGGCGCCGGCGATAAAGAGAGGTTTTTTCATTTTCATGAGGGTTGTTGTTTTTGATGGACAATGAATAATGAGCAATAGGCGTTGGCGGACGTCGCGGATCACCGGTGCGTCACTGTTATTGCTCGTTGTTCATTGTTTTGTTTTGATGAGGAACTGGTTTTTCTTGCCACGCTGGACCAGGATGTACTTGCCCTGGAGTAGGGAGTCTGCGCCGATGACGGCCTGGGGATCGGTGACTTTTGCCTTGTTGATGGACACGGCTCCCTGCTGGGTCATCTTGCGGGCCTCTCCCTTGCTGGGGAAGACTTTTGTCCTGACGGCCAGGAGCTCGAGCAGGGGCACTCCGGCGTCGATGTCGGCGGCGTCGACTTCGAAGGTGGGCACGCCGTCGAGGATGTCGAGCAGGGTGGCCTCGTCGACCTTATGCAGCATCTCGGCGGCGTTGGGGCTGAAGAGCAGCTGGCTGGCCTCGACGGCGGCTTCGTATGCTTCGCGTCCGTGGACGAGAACGGTGAGCTCTTCGGCGAGCTTGCGCTGGAGGGGGCGCCTGCCGGGGTCGGCGGCGTGCTCGGCGGCCAGGGCGGCGATCTCCTCCTGGCTCAGGAAAGTGAAGATCTTGAGGTACTTCTCAGCCTCGTCGTCGGCTACGTTGAGCCAGAACTGGTAGAAGCGGTAGGGTGATGTGCGCTCCGGGTCGAGCCAGACGTTGCCCTGCTCGGTCTTGCCGAACTTTTTGCCGTCGGCCTTGGTGATGAGCGGACAGGTCAGAGCGTAAGCCTCAGCCTCGGGGCCGAGTTTGCGGCGGATGAGTTCGGTGCCGGTGGTGATATTGCCCCACTGGTCGGAACCGCCCATCTGAAGTTTACATCCTTTAGTTTCATACAGATGAAGGAAATCGTAGCCTTGAAGCAGCTGATAAGTAAATTCGGTGAATGACAGCCCGTCACGTGCTTCTCCGTTGAGGCGACGCTTTACAGAATCCTTTGCCATCATATAGTTTACAGTGATATGCTTACCTACTTCGCGAACAAAGTCAAGGAAAGAAAACTCTTTCATCCAGTCATAATTGTTCACTAATTCAGCACGGTTAGGCACATCCGACTCGAAGTCGAGGAACTTGGCAAGCTGTTTTTTGATACACGCCTGATTGTGACGCAATGTTTCCTCGTTCAGCAGGTTACGTTCTGCCGATTTTCCGGAAGGGTCTCCAATCATACCTGTAGCGCCACCGATCAGTGCCAACGGCTTATGACCGCAGCGTTGGAAATGACGAAGGATCATCACTCCACAAAGGTGACCAATGTGTAGCGAATCAGCAGTCGGGTCGATACCCAAATAGGCAGTCACCTGCTCTTTGTTTAACAACTCTTCCGTTCCCGGCATGATGTCCTGCAACATGCCACGCCATCTCAATTCTTCTACAAAATTCATCGTATTACTCTATTAATTAGTTGTTTTTTATTGTATTTCAATCCCATGTGCGACAAAAGTACGACTCTTTCTCGGAAGATACAACTCTTATGCCCTAAAAAAGACATTTTGGATATTTCGGCGGATCGTCTCACGCAACACTTCCACTTCTACCCCACGCACTTTGGCTGCCCGACACAGGATATCTTCAATATCAAGCGAACTGTTGTCCGTTTCCAGAAACAACCGTTCGTCGGGTACTGTCTGCATCGTTTCATCAGGATAATGTTCTCCAAAAGAGAGATAAAAGCCCTTTTTCAACAACTGCATCGCCTGCTCCGTTTTTCCACGGAAACCATGCCATATCCAAGCTTGTTGGGGACGAAATTCTTTTTTCACTGCTAACAGCTCGTCCATTGCTTTCACGCAGTGGATAATCAACGGCAAACCATACTCTTCCGACAGCCTCACCTGCGCTTTAAACACCGTTAACTGAAGTTCCATTGAAGCTACTGCCAATTTATCCAATCCCGCTTCTCCTACGGCGACAAACTGCTTTTTCCGCAACTGCTGCTTAAGATAATCCAAAAGCTGTCCGGCATTATGCTCTGTCAACTCCCAGGGATGAATGCCGACAGAATAATAATATCCCCTATCCACTTCCACATCTCCTGCGAAAGGCATATACAATGGAGAGTCCGCCAACAGCGGATAATTCACGATAGATTTTCCCAGAGAATCGGCCTCCAGTTTATGAGTATGAATATCCAAAATGTCAGTCACATTCTTTTTCATCTTCTATTTCTCATTTTAATTGCTTCAAGGTACGGGATCATAGCCGGAACCACCCCAGGGATGGCATCGCAGAATACGCCGGACAGCGAGGTAAAGCCCCTTTACAGGACCGTGTTTCTTAATTGCTTCGACAGCATAAGCCGAACAAGTTGGCGTGAATCGACAAGAGGGAGGAGTAAGAGGCGAAATACAAACCCGATAAAAGTAGATGGGAACAAGCAACAAGAAAGAGAATACTTTCCTCAAAATTCCCGTTACGAATACCCACAGGGCAGATATCCGGGAGTTACGAGGTTTCATGAGGATAGTTTTTCAGAGATGCGCGCAAGCGCTATTTTCATCTTTTCTTCCAATTCGGAAGTTGCAATAAGCTCGTCCGACAGATAGATAAAGGCAACGGCTAACCGCTGCTCCCGGCGTTGCAATTCGTCCACCAGGAGAGATTTGTTCTTCCGGTAGGCTTCGCGTATCTGACGTTTCACACGGTTGCGTTTCACCGCTCGTTTAAAACGACGTTTCGATACACTGATTAATATAGAAGCAGGAGCCTCGCCCTGCTCAACAGGCATATATACAACGCGTATCGGAAAGATGGAAAACGACTTCGAAACGCCGCCTTCAAACATCTTTCCGATCAAAATTTTACTATTCAGCCTTTCGGCTTTACACAAAGTATATATACCCACTCTGTTTATTTATTGTTTTCCTTGATGAACATATCAAGTGCAGCAGTCATTGACGGAGCCTGCACCGTAGGAGCTTCAAGGTCCAGACGGAGACCTGCGTCACGTACAGCCTGTGCGGTAGTAGATCCGAACGTTCCGATCTTAATCTCTTTCTGATTAAAATCCGGGAAGTTCTTCTTCAAAGAAGTCACTCCGGCAGGGCTGAAGAACACGAGCATGTCATAATCAAATTCCTCATCCGATGTAAAGTCATTGCTCACAGTGCGATACATTACAGCTTCTGTATGCTGTATGTTATTCTTGTCGAGCAGGTTTTTCACATCATCATTGTGCACGTCCGACATAGGGACGAGATATTTCTCCGTTTTATGCTTTACGATAGATGGCACCAAATCTTCAATCTTTCCGGTAGCACCGAAGAAGATTTTACGTTTGCGATATTGCACATACTTCTGAATGTACAATGCAACCGCTTCTGTGACACAGAAATACTTCATTGTTTCCGGAATAGTCACACGCAGCTCCGTACACAGATTAAAGAAGTGATCGATTGCGTGGCGTGAAGTGAATATAACGGCAGTGTGATCAAGAATTGAAACCTTCTGTTGCCGGAATTCTTTCGCCGAAAGACTCTCGACCTTTATAAACGGCCGGAAATCTATTTTTACGCCATATTTCTCTGCTATGTCGTAATAGGGAGATTTCTCTGACGCAGGCTTAGGCTGCGAAACTAGTACTTTTTTAATTTTCAACGTCCTAAATTTTTATTAGCAATACATTGTTTACCTGGATCATTCCCTGATAGAGTAGCAGACAGGGTATGATTTCAAGAGCGCAAAAGTACAAAATTAATAGGAAAAGCCCGCTAAATTGATGAAAAAAAAGCTTTATCCACTTATAAAACATCAATATTTTAGTGAAAATTAAAATAATAGCCCCAATTATGACCAAATTTGTGAGACTTAAATCAAAATAAACTAGAAAAAGAACGAATGGAAAGAGGGCAAATCCGACATAATATATGAGCGCAGAATAGGATTCCAGCCATATATTTGTCTTATTTTTATCAAAAAACGTCCACCCAAGAAACATGTAAATCAGCCATTTTAGTAAGAAATAAGCAAGGCAGAATCCAACGTAGATACCCAGCAAAAG
>ENA-ORRE01000649-ORRE01000649.1-human-gut-metagenome-genome-assembly--contig:-NODE-649-length-26411-cov-5.869935_pt1 | contig 26411 bp, 17 predicted proteins | sample MGYA00242171_ERZ509126 | MGnify/ENA primary metagenome ERZ509126 (study PRJEB26280, sample SAMEA2338648) | human gut metagenome | biome: human gut; feature: human-associated habitat; material: faeces... | reverse complement strand
AAGAGCCCAGTGTGATTCTCACGGATGCAACGTATACAGCTGATGATCCTATCAGTGAACGAAATGGGCGTACTTATTTTTATACATTCCCAGGTAAGTCAAGTGCCATTAATTTTTCAGTCACCTATACTCCGGGAACGGATGATGCATTGAAAGGTGAGCAAAAATATAAAGCCTTGTTCCCTAATACGATAGAATCTAATACTTGGTATAAGGTGAATATAAATGTTTCTGGAACAAAAGCTTCTGTAACAGAAGGTTGGGTTCTGGGTCAGTCATCCGGCAACTAACGGCCGAATCTTAAAATTGAAAAAATGTTAAGCTATGAAAACAGGATATTTTAGAATGCTATTCACTTTGCTGGCAGTGCTTCTTCTTGGAAGTGCGGCAAAGGCGCAGACTATTCACTACGTTACCCCTACGGGGGATAATCCGGCAACCGGTAATCAATGGGAAGTTGACGGAACCGTTAAATCGTTGTCTCAGGCTTTGACTGATGCCGTGGCCGGCGACCAGATTTGGGTGTTGGGTTTTGAACAGATTACAGACCCTTCACAATTGTATGTTGCTCCCGAAGGCGGTTTTACTGTGAAATCGGGTGTAAAACTCTATGGCGGTTTCCGTGGTACGGAACGCACGATTGACGAGCGTCCGACATTGGGCAAAGCTCCGTATTTCACCTACCGTTCCGTTTTGTCGGGCGATATTAATTGTGATGATACGGTGGATGAAATCAACTATGTATATCCGGCAAACGAAACTCGTGAGGACAATGCCAAGCATGTGCTGTCGCTCAATATGGTGCCGACGCAACAGAGCGGCAACAACAATACCTATCCGACTGTAGTCAACGGTTTTACGGTTATTGGCGGTAACGCTACAGATTTCGGTGGCGGTATCTATGTTTATGGCAGTAATGCAGGCGGTGGTGCTTACCAGATTGAAAAATGCTTCCTTCTCAATAATTATGCTGAGCTGGGTGGCGGGGCCATTTATGTATCTGCTGATGTTAAGGCTACCAGCACGGAATCCCGAATTGTCGACTGTGTGGTTTACAACAATTTAGCGGGCGTTCGTTCCGGTTCTGAAAATCTTGGTGGCGGTATCAACATCGCCGGTTCAGGTACGATTGTCAACAGTTCTATATTTAATAATGAAGGTGGCGGTGTGCGGCTTTCGTCCAGTGCAAAAGCTGTCAATCTGACCATTGCCCGCAATACAGTGATGGGTATTGAGGGCGGTGTAGTTTCTAACTCCGTGATTTGGGGCAATTCTAAGGTACAGAATCCGACTGCTACTTCTTTTGAGAATTGTGCTTCCGACAATGCCAATGTTACAGGTATCGATTGTATTTCCATTTCCTCAGAGTCGAACGGTGTAAATGGTCCGTTGTTTGAAGCTCCTTCTGTGTTTACCAGTTTCGACCGTGATTTCGATTGGAGAAGAACTGCTTACCCGACATGGTCGTGGGGCATTCTTGAAGGCTCGGCGTTAATCGACGAAGGTGATGATGATGCTTATACTGGTCTGCCTTCAACCGATTTGGCTGGCGAAACCCGTAAAAAAGGAACCATAGATATCGGAGCTTACGAATTCCAGCATTTGGATGCCAGCCGTATCCGTTATGTGAAGGTTGGCGGTACTGGCGACGGTTCGTCATGGGGTAACGCTTCCGGCGACTTGCAGAAAATGATCGACGAATTGGCCGCTGTCGATGCTTCGGGTGAGGTCTGGGTAGCAGCCGGTGAGTATCGTCCTACGACTCAGATTATTGATGGCGTTCAATATGCCGCTTCTTTCCGTATGCGCGACGGTATCAACGTTTACGGTGGTTTTGCTGGAACGGAAACATCCAAGGCTGATCGCCTGAAAGGTGACATGCCGTGGATTTATACGAATGAAACAATTCTTTTGGGTGCTGATTATGAAAACGGCACTGCCACTTGGGCAAACAATCAGTGGAACGTAACTTCCAGCTCGCGCCACGTTGTATGGTTTGCTCCAATGGCGGGTGAAGAGGATTTCAAATATACTACGGTGCTCGACGGTGTCACTATCAAGGGTGGTGCCGCCAACGGAGGCGAAGGTCTTGCTGATTTTGCTACCGATAAGGGCGGTGGCGTTTATATGGGGTTGAATGCCACTTTGCAAAACAGTGTCATTACTGAAAATACGGCAGATGATAACGGTGGTGGTGTGTTTGTCAATGCCGGTCGTGTGGTTTCCTGTCTGATTTACAATAACAGCGCTACAGCCAATGGTGGCGGTGTGTTTGTCAGTGGTGCCGGTTTGGTCAACCGTTCGATGGTTACCGAGAACTCCGCTAAAAATGGATCCGGTGTCTATCTTGATAAAAACAGTGCTGAATATCCTGAAGAATATTTGATTCTAAGCACTTCCGTAATTTCGAATAATACAGCTTTGGTAAATGGAGCTGTTTATTGTAACGCAGGCGGTGTGCTGTTACAGAATACAATTGTCAACAATGATTGTCCGTCTTCGGTCGATGCTTCTAATCCTAATTCTTCAGAAACAGGCGGCTTGTATATCAATAAATATGCGTATGTCATCAACTCCGTCCTGTGGAACAACTTGATTAATGGAAGCAATGTCCCGATGTATACATTAGGGGCATCCGTCGACAACGTGCGTTTCTACAACAATGCCATTTCGGGTACTTCAAATGCTGTTTGGAACAATATCTATCAGACTTCTACTTTAAAGTTGTCGGATGACAATGCCAGTGCTGCTGCTATCGGTCCCGACTTTATGGGTGGTTACCCTACTGGCGTTGGCGTTCAAGGATCTTTGGATCGTCCAAGCTATTACTGGGAACCTAAACAAGGATCCAATTTGCGTGCGGGTGGTTTGACAATCGGTACTTTCCCGTCTATAGTATTGGTATCTCCAGAATTGGACATAGCAGGAATACCTTTCGCTCAAAAACCTGCAATGGGTGCACATGGAGTCAAGGCAAATAAAATTTCTGCTTCAAATTACGAGGTCTTTGTCGATATTAATTATACAGGTACGGATGCAAATGGAGCATCGTGGACAACTCCTTATAAATCTTTGAACGAGGTTTTGGCTTATTTTGCACAGCAGAATTTGCCGAAAGGGCAGATTGTGAAGGTTCATGTGAAAGAGGGCGACTATTGGCCGCGTTATGCCTATACGAATCTTGACCCGAAGACGGCTACGCTGAGCATTCCGGCTTTGCCGAATGGTGCAAAATTTGAAATTTATGGTGGCTATGCAGCGGAAAGCACTGGAACAGACTTGAAAAACCGCTTCCCGACAACTTATCGCACCATAATCGACGGTAACCATGAGGGTAAGGATATCAAAGAGGGTATTTACCACTGTATTACGGTAGAAACGGGAGCAAATGTTGTGCTCGACGGTTTCCATGTGATTAACGGTTACGCAGCCGGTACGGCAACGCTGCGCTATGGTGCAGGTATGCTTGTCCGCGACGGTGCGACTGTAGAAGTGCGCAATTCGATTTTCGAAAACAATACGGCCGCAGAAGCTGCCGCTATCGATGCTCGCGGCGCAACATTGACGCTGACTAACTGCGTGGTGAACAACAATACAAACACAACAGAATCTTCATCAGTCGTCAATGCCAATACGTTGACATTGAACCATGTGTCAGTGGTGAATAATGTGGGTACCGCTCCAAGTGCAATGGGAACATCATCGTTTGATATTGGCAATTCCAATGAAAATACATTTACTTTTGCTTCGGTAGGTGCAGATGGTGCAAAGAATTTTGCCAATCCAACCAATCAACGGGGAGCTACTTTGGGATTTGATACGTATTATGGCGGATATTCCAATTTTACACCGTTGACGAGTTCAACCGATGCCGGACAATTAATTAACAAGGCAACTGGAACTCCAAGCAGTTTGACAAAGGATATTGCCGGTAATTCCCGTAACCTTGGCGGTTCTGCCGATATGGGGGCTTATGAAGCCAACTTGCCAGTTAACGGAACTGTATTTTATGTTACTGCAAAAGGAGCCGGAAAGAAGGATGGATCGTCATGGGAAAATGCTATTGCCGGGAATATGATTTACGATGTGACCAATAAAACAAATGTAAACATTTCCACTGCTGATTCTCGCTATATTGGTTTCTATGATGCCTCAGTTCGCCCTTATGGAGAGATATCGGGTGCCAGCAAGTTGTTCTTTGACTACTGTGACGGGCAGGATTTGAGTCAGAGCAATGTTAATTATAGAACAGCAACACATAATGGCGTAACTCACGTGACAGGAGCTACCGGCATAAATATCCGCAATAACAGACAGGAACAATATGTTGGTGGTTTGCAGTATGCTGTTGAACAAGCTGCGGCAGCGGCAGCTAAAGATGGTCAGCAACGTAGTGTTTGGGTAGCCGGAGGTACGTATACTGATTATAAAGGATTTGTGATTCGTGACAAAGTGAATGTGTTGGGCGGTTTTCCAAATGAAGGTACTCCGGGTGAGGATGACCGTCGTCCGTTGATATCTCAGTATATCCCGGCTAATGAGGCAAATGCAGATTTGCAGAAATATAAGTACGAAACGATCATTCAAATTCAGTCAACAGCTCCTGTAACATGGAATGGAAATACACCGACGGCTGTATCTGGCCTTCCGAGCCGAACACGTAAGCCTGTATTATTTCAACCGGACGTATGTTTGCCGACTAAGTCTCCATCTGGGCGTGAAAGTACTTATACATATTGGAGTTGGGAATATGTTTATCATTTCCCAGTTGGATACAATGAATGGGTAAACAAAGGTTACGAAGATACATCCGTTCCTGGAGTTGATGAAAAAGCTTCTAATACTTACCGTTGGGAAAAACAAGAGGGAGGTTATGTTGAATATACAGGCGCAACATGGGATGGCTTTACTATTCGTCACGGATTTTATACAGATTATAAGGCAAACCGTGATGGTGGTGCTGGGGTACGTATGTTCCGTGGTGTGACATTGCAAAATTGTGTGGTTACGGATAACTACATTAATGCTCATAATAACGCTGGGCGTGGTGCAGGTATTTATTGCGATGGCAATAACAGTAAAGTAGTCAATTGTTTTGTGTTGAACAATGCAAACAATTCTGATGAAAGTTATGGCGGTGGTATGTACATGATTTTAGGAACCAGCTATAATACGATGGTAGCTAACAATTATGCCAAGACAAATGGTGGTGGTATCTTTATTGAAGATGCCATGTTCTACAACAATACTGTAGCTTATAACCGTTCTACTGGAACCGGTGGCTTGCACCAGTGGACTGCTTCTTCAGGTACAACTACCACTTTGAAACTTTATAATACGATTTTCTATGGTAACACGAATCAGGCTATTGGAGTTTCTGCAATAGGAAACTTTAATGGCGCATGGAACTGTTTCGTCCAGTCTAATACAGCTTTGAGTGCAGATATTCGAAATAAGTTGCATAGTTCGAATTATGGCACTAACTTGGCTTCTCCTTTCGAATCCACTAATGCTCAATCGGAAAACAATTATCGCTTGAATTCTTCGACATGGTGTTTGAACAATGGTGCGGAGAATTTGGGTAACGACTATCAGGGACATCCAGTTGTTCTGCCTTATACTGACGTTGACTTTACAGACCGTATCAAAGACTGTGCTGTGGATGTTGGTGCTTATGAAAAGGACAATTCTGAGAATATTGGTTATGAAATCAAAACTACAGACGGTGGTGCCACTTCCTATAACTTTTATGTGAGTGAGGAAGGTGCCGGTTTGCGTAGTGGTGCCAATCCGGATGATGCTGCCTGCGAAATGAAGCTGCAGCAAATATTGAACCGTGCAGGTGAATTGGCATCTAAGCACCAAGATGCAGATGTCATTGTCAAGGTGGCAGAAGGTGAATACAATGCCAATACATTAAGCGAGGCGAACGACCCGCTAAGCTATACGTTTGTAGTACCGGAAGGTGTCATTTTGGAAGGTGGTTATACGGAGACAGACAAGTTTGTAAGCCGTAATCCGTTTAATCATGAAACGATATTGTCACCTGTCGCCAGTGTGGAAGGACAGAATATTAATGGTTACCATGCCGTTACATTTGGGAAACCTGCCGGCGAGAGTGCGTTTAAGCAGACTGTTGTTGATGGGGTGTCATTGACTGGTGGAAAAGCGACTTCTATGGTTGGTGAAGGAAATCCAAAAACGCAAGGTGGTGGTGCTATCGTTCCGGCATGGGGACATGTGCGTAACAGTCGGGTATATGGCAATGAAGCTATCCAAGGCGGTGGTTTGTATTTGTTGCCGGGGGCTACAGTTTCTGGTACAGACATTAATAATAATACAGCTGAAGAAGGTGCAGGTATTTATGCTATTGCTACAAATGCATCGGAAAACTTGCGTGCCCATGTGGTATCATCAACGGTAACCGACAATACTGCTACGGAAAACGCTGGAGGTATTTTATTTGAAGATGGAGCTGCGCTTTTCTTGAACATGGTAGTGTGGGGTAATACTGCAACATCTGATAATAATGTCAGTGGTCCGGTTTATTCAACATTTGATGATGCAGAAATGGAAACAGCATCAGCGGTGAATGGTAATAACTTTAAAGATTTCTTCCCTTTCAACTATTCATTCGTTGAACGCTTCGAGTTACCGTCGAACATGGTGAACACAGCAATGACAAGCGATGAGAACTTGTATTTTGCAAGTACTGATCGTCGTTTGAGAGCTTTCTCACCGCTGGTAAACAATGGTTTCTCTATAGACTTGCAGAAGCATCTCGCAACAAATTGGAACATTGCGGCAAACGATATGCAGGGCATAAGTCGCATACAGACGGGTATCGGAAAGATCGATGTTGGTGCTTATGCATTCTTAGGCGGTGTTATTCCGGAACCTAAGGTGGGTAGCTATATGGCAAAACTGTTTGTGAACCAAACAACGGAATTCCGTGTAGCCAATACTGAAACATTGGATTTGTTGGTTGGCCGTTCGTTCTATACTCCATTGTATCATCTCGACGATGCTTTGGAATATGCTAAAAAGGCTGTCGACGCAAATCCGGGAGCAAAGATTGAAATATTCGTGGCTCAAGGTACTTACAAGCCAACAATCCGGCGTATGGATGCCGCTTCAGGAACGGTTGACCAACGTCAGAATTCATTCGTTGTTCCAGCAGGTGTCAATATTTATGGCGGTTTTAGCGGTAAAGAAACTTATTCGTATGGCTTGAGTAGCGTATCTAGTGAGGATGGAACTTCTCAGTCGTTTACGGATATAACAAATTCTGACATCAGTCAATATTTGACTGCTCGCGAAACGAGCGACTTCAACCTGAATAGTATTAACGAACCGTGGGAACTGAAGAATCAAACCATCCTTTCCGGAGATATCAATGCTTCGGAAACGGTGAAGAATGCCTACCACGTGCTGTACTCTGATACAGAATATGGAAAAGGTGTTGTGACTTTGGACGGTTTGACGGTGATGGACGGACAGACTTCCAACTCTTTGCCATTGATGACTGAAAATAACGAAATTGGTCGAGGTGGTGCTCTTTACAGCAATGGTATCGACTACATTATTAACCGTTGCCGATTCCTGAATAATCAGGGTGTTCGTGGTAATGCTGCTTACGTAAGAAATGCATCTGCTACGGTTATCGGTAGTACGTTTGCCGGCAATAGTACTGTGGAAGATTTGCGGGATGTTGAAGTCGGCCGAATTTATGGTGGCGCCATGTGTATGGCAGCATTAACTGGTGAGAATGCAACATTGAAAGCTGTCAATACATTGTGGGCAAACAATGAAACGACGGGTAACGGTGGTGCTATTGGTTTTGCTGTCAACGGGGGAACATCTGAAGTAAATTTGATGAACAATACGATTGTCCGCAACAAGGCGTTGAACAACGGCGCTATATATGCTCAAGGCGGAACGGTTACCAATACGTTGATGTGGGGTAACGAAGGTGCTGAAGGCTCAATCAATGAGTCGAATGATATTGCTGTCACTTATTCAGCTGCCGAAGATTTGGATGCAACAAAGGACAACAATATTAAATTGGCTGCTGAGAATACATCGATTGAAGGTCCTCGCTTTGCACAGCCTTCTTCCGCAGCAGGTGCAGCCGCCAACGATCCGTCATCGAAATGGAATCCGTCATCAATTAATGTGCTGACTGATGCAGGTACCGGTGTGTTGGGTAAGGATAGTGAAAATTCAGCTATGGAAAATGCAACGGGAACATATCGGGAGTGGACAGTTGCTAATGTTCCCGACTATGCTACGCAATATATGGCTGATGCTCAATATTATCGTTATGCCGGTCCGAGAGATGAAAAAGGAGAACAATTGGATCGTACTATCGATATAGGCTTGTATGAATATCAGTATGTAACGACCTTCTCTAATTTGGATGCTGTTTATGTTGCAACAACTGAGGCGGGCAACGGTTCAGGCGACAGTTGGCTGAATGCAACTTCCGACCTCCGCGGTGCTATTATCGCTATGGCAAATCCGACGGGCGGAACCACATCGGATAAAGCTGTTTATATCCGTGATGGTGAGTATGCCTCCAAGCAATTGCTTACGGGAACAGCATTCCCGCTGAATATGGATAAGGACAATGCTGACGGTATGAATGGAACTTCGTTGACTATCAAGGGTTCATATAATGAAGCCGGTGTGCAGGATTTCAGCAATCCGACGGTGATTTCATCTTACCCGGGAGTGGCAACTGAACGATTGATGAATATCGCCACTAACAATGAGCCTGTATTTATTGAAGGTATCTTGTTTAACAATGCAACAGCAGGTGGCGACGGTATCGTTTCAACCGGAAACAACTTGAAGCTTGCAAGAGTGGCCTTCCGTGGCAATGCCGGTACAGGAGTCAGCACATCAGGCAATTCGCTTATCTACAATGCACTCTTCGCTGATGGCGGAACAGGTTTGAATGTAGGTAGCGGTGAGGTGAAAGTGGTGAACGCTACATTTGCCAATAATACAACAGCTATCAATGGAACGGCTTCAGTGTTCAACTCAGTTTCTTGGAATTCTGGTAACGGAGTTGCTGAAGGAAATAGTAACGCTGTATTGGGTAATGCTGTTAACGATGATATTCAAAACGGTCCGAACTTTGTTGACCCGAACAATGAAAATATCTTGCTTCGCGACTATAACATCCGCCCGAGCATGATGTTGCTTAACAAGGGTGATAACAGTCTTTATGAGTCTAATGTTGGTGTTGATCCGACAACGGATGTCGATTTGACAAATGGAGTTCGTGTGGTTGACAATACAATCGATGTCGGTGCTTACGAATATGCTGCACCGCTCAGCCAGATTCTTTATGTGAAGTCGAATGTAGTAGGTAGTGATGAGTCGGGTAGTTCTTGGACAAATGCCATTGCCGACTTGCAGGGAGCTATCGACTTGGCTTCGATTTATGCAAATGTAAACACTGGAGCGACTGGTTATGTGTTTGTTCACAATAATGTATCTGCAAACAATGTCCGTGTTGCGATGCCGGGTGTGAAGGCTTACGGTAGCATGAACGACGAAACAGGAACCGGTGTTACGGATATTCTTGGCAAGCGTTCGTCGATACTCGATCTGCAACGCCGCTCAACAATCAACGGTTTGACCGTAGCCGGAACAGGTAGTGTAGTTGACGGATTTGAAGTAAGCGGAAAAGTGGCTGTTTCCAGCGGTATGCTTTCTACGTCCATCGTGAAGCCGACGGATGCTGTTACTGTAACCGGTGATGGTGTACTTTACAACTCGTTTGTCGACGGAGCTGTCAACGGTAAGGCTGTCAACGTAACGGCTACAGGTACGATTACTGACAATGGTGGTGGTAACAATAATCCTAAAGCCGTTGAGAATGGCTATGTATCGGCCGATTACTGGAAATATCAGTTGAAGGATAATTCCGAACTTATCGACAAGACTGAAGGAGCTATTGCTATTGATTCTTATATGGAAATGGCAGGACACGATAAGGATATTTCCGGCTCAAGCCGTATCCGCAACATAGTGGACTTCGGTTGCTTCGAAACTTGGAATATCATCGCCGATACTGAAATTACTGCGACTGACAAACCGTCACGCAACCATGTGGTTTATGTCCGTGATGGTAATGAACTGTCAATTGCCAAAGATGTTTAAACAGGTGAGTCAACGGCGTTCAATCCGGGATTTCTGTTGCTGGAAGACGGTGCCATTGGTCTGTGGGCAAACGGCAACCATGTCGGACTGACCAATTTCGCAATGGAACGCACCGTTCCGGCTGGAGGTACTGCTCTTACTTATGTGCCGTTCTTGATTGACAAGATGGATAACGCTTCCAACGCAACATTCCAGAGATACGACGGTGCTGAGCGTGCTAAATATGGTTATACGTTTGGTAGTAGTAAAGCTTGGGTAGATGTTGACCCGGCAACAGCTGTAGGCGGTGTTCAGGCATTCGCTATTAACAATGCAAACAAGGCCGATGCTAAAGTTCGTTTCTATGGAACATCGTACAAGGAAACTCCGAATGATGTCAAGACGGTTCAGTTGATGAAGTTCAACTTCAACGATCCGTGGACTACCAATGCGAATGGCACAATAAATCCGGGTACAAGTAACCAGTTCACTCATAAGGAAAACATGAGTTGGAATATGTTCGGTTCGCCTTATCTGCACGCAATGAATTATAGTGACATGGAATATGGCCGTGTAATTTACACGGGTTCTTCTTATGAAACCAAGAATACGGCTGATACTAATACTTCTGGTTCTGTAGCAATGGGTGAGGGCGTATTTACGCAGACTGCAACTTTGCAGGATTACGAAACATTCACAGTGGCAGCTCCGACAGCCGGATCAGATCCACAAGGCCTCCGCGGCTTGCTTGTGACAGTAGCTCCTGCTGATGCTGAAGAGGCTGACGACTTTATCCAACTGAAGGCCGTGGAAAGCGAAGAGGCTTCCAACGAGTTCAATATCGCAGCCGACGGCGTGAAGTGGATGTCGGACGATGCAAGCGTGGCTCAAATCTATATGGCACGTAACGGTGGCCGTTATTCCATGCTCTCAGCTTTGGATATCAACGGTGCCGTAAGTCTTGGCCTGACAATACCGGAAGCTGCAGCCTACACCATCGCTATCGACGAGGAGGCTTGGATGGACGAATACGAAACGGTGGTACTGGAAGACAAGGCAACCGGACAAATGGTAGACTTGTTGGAAGGTGCATATCAGTTCCAGGCTCCGGAAGCCGGAACAGTGGAAGACCGCTTCAGCATCCGCTTCAACCGTATCGTTGACGGACTTGGCGACAATGTGAAGGCTTACTCTCCATCGGCCGGTATGATTCGTGTGGAAGGTGCTGCTGCCGGTTCGCTGGTTCGCATCTACGACCTGAACGGACGTTGTATCCGCGTAGGTGAGACTTCGGTAGTCAACTACGATGTGAATGTAGGTCCTAAGGGAATCTACCTGGTAGAAGTACAGCAGAAAGAAGCTGAACCGGTAGTGAAGAAAGTACAGGTGAAATAACATTACATCATAATCTACGTGTGCCGCCCCTTTATCTCTTCGGAGGTAATGGGGCGGTTTTTTTGTTGGGGTTTACAGTTTACGGTTTACGGTTTACAGTTTACAGTTTACGGTTAGTATGGGAGAAATACTGCAAAAATATTGTGGAAAATTTGGAAGTACAGGAATAAGTACTTATTTTTGTATTGAGTAAAATGAACGCATATGAGAACAGCAAACTTTACAGAGTTAAGAAACAATCTGAAACATTATCTTGACGGAGTGATAAATGACAGTGAGCCGCTATTGGTACACCGTTCCGGAAATGACAGTGTGGTTGTCATATCGCTGGAAGAATATAATTCTATGAAAGAAACAGAATATATCATGAAGTCGCCTGCCATGATGGAGATTATACGAAAAGGTGAGCGTGAAATTAAAGAGGGAAAAGGTCATAAGGTCAACCTTGACGAATTATGGAAATAATCTTTCTCGAACAGGCGGAAAAGGATATAGAATACTGGAAAAAGACAGGAAACAAGGCTGTGATGAAAAAGATTACCGCTTTGCTTAAAGATATTGCAGCACATCCTTATACGGGAATTGGAAAGCCGGAACCTTTGAGATATGAGCTTGCCGGATATTGGTCACGCCGTATAAATTCTGAACACCGCATTATTTATTCGGTGCATGAAAATATGGTTGTGGTATATGTGCTCTCCATGAGATATCACTATCGATAGGTGTTTACAGTTTACAGTTTACAGTTTACGGTTTACAGTTTACAGCTATCTTACTTTTTTTGAAAATTTTGAATCATGTCGGAAACTGCTATAACTTTATTGGAATTCAACAGCCGGGTGAAGGGCTTGCTTCAGGACAGCCGCGTGCAGCATTGCTGGGTGGTAGCTGAAACGAGCGATGTGGGTGTGCGTGGCGGACACTGCTACCTGGAACTCATACAGAAAGACCCGGAACGCGGACAGACGTTGGCCAAGGCGCGCGCCGTGATATGGGCAAACCGTTTCGCCATGTTGCGCTATGCCTTTGAAACGGCCACAGGGCAGGCGTTCGGCAGCGGGCTGAAGGTGATGGTGGAGGTGACAGCGTCTTTCCACGAACTCTATGGACTTTCGCTGCAAATTACGAACATTAATCCTACCTATACGCTGGGCGACATGGCACGGCTTCGCATGGAGATTCTCCGCCGATTGAAGGCGGAAGGTATTCTCACGATGAACAAGGAGTTGGAATGGCCGTCGGTGGCGCAACGCATCGCCGTTATTTCCGCAGGAACAGCCGCCGGCTACGGTGACTTTATCGACCAGTTGCATAGAAATCCTTCGGGAATACAGTTCTACACTTGTCTTTTTCAGGCTACGATGCAGGGCGTGAATACGGCTCCGTCGGTGATTGCCGCTCTTGAACGCATCAATCGTCACGCCGACCTTTTTGACTGCGTGGTGATAATCCGTGGCGGTGGCGCGACTTCCGAGCTGAATTCGTTTGACAACTATGAGCTTGCCGCCAATGTGGCGCAATTTCCTCTACCCGTCATTTCGGGTATCGGACACGATCGCGACAATACGGTTATCGACGAGGTGGCAAGTGTGCGCGTGAAAACTCCTACGGCCGCCGCCGAATGGCTTATCGACCGTGCGCAGCAGGCACTTGACAATCTGAATGCCCTTACCGACGGTGTGATTGACCTTGCCAACCGCATGGTGAGCGATTCGCGCCAGCAATTGGCCTATATCTCCGGCGTTATCCCATATGCCGTCAGAGCCACTTTAGAGCGCAACAGGGCGAAGCTCGACAATTATATGCAACAGATACCCATGCGTGCATCCATGCGCGTTGACGCGGCCCGTAAGGACCTTTCCCGCTATCGTGAACTGGTGGGGATGGCGGTCCGTCAGCAGTTGCGCGATGCTGCACGCCGTGTGGACATGCTTGAAGGCCAGGTGTACCTGCTTTCACCGCAACAGGTGTTGCGCCGTGGGTATTCGCTTACATTGAAAAACGGAAAGGCTGTTACCGATGCCTCTATGCTTCAGGCGGGAGACATTATCGAGACGCATCTGGCACAAGGCTCCGTGAAATCGGAAGTTAAATAAGAACAAACAGAAAAATCAAATATGGAAAAACAGGAAAATGAAAAATTGACCTATTCGCAGGCCATTACCGAACTGGAAGAAATCGTAAAGAAAATGCAGGACGAATCGTGTGGCATCGACAATCTGTCGGCCTATACTTCGCGTTCGTTGGAACTGCTGAAGATATGTAAGTCAAAACTGCTTGCTACCGACGAGGAACTCAAGAAAATTCTTGCCGAACTCGAAGGGTAATGCTTTTCAGGTGAAATAATCAAGGGCGGAAAAGTTGACAACATTACAACTTTTCCGCCCTTCTTATATCGTGTCGGGGACGAGTTTACCATTCAAGGAATTTTCCGCGTGCACGGCGCAGGTCGAGCTGTTGTTGCAGGTAGCGCTGACGGTCCTTGGCAATGTAGCGGCGGGCAAAGATATTAGGTATTGCTACGCCCAATGAGATACAGAAGATAATCAATGCCGAGTTGATGCCGTTGGCAAAAGCGTTGGTTACCTCACCGATTACTCCATGCAGGTTGATGAATGCCAGCAGCGAGCGGTACATCAGCACTCCCGGAATCATTGGAATGACCGACGGGATGGTCAGTACGTGGTTGGGAACGTCGACCCAGTGAACAACTTTCACGGCAAGAAGACTTACGACGAAACTGCCCATAAACGAGCCGATGACCGGACCGTAACCCAATTCAAAGTTTACGAAATTCCGCGTACATACCGCAATAATACCTCCTAATGCCACAACCCACAACAGACGGCGCGGCACGTTGAAAATCATGGAGAAGCCCACGGCAGCAATGGCGGCTGCTATTGCGTAGATGTAGTAGGGGTCGTGGGGAGTCATGCTCAGTTCGCTGAACTTATGGTCGATGGAAATGTCACTGATGACGATAAGCCTCAGTGCAAATGCAATGCCGAACGTCATGGCCAGAATCATCATGGCGGTGTTGGCGGCACGCGTGATGCCCACCAGCAGGAAGTTGTCAATCATGTCGTCGACAAAGTTGATAAGCGGCACGCCGGGCACGATGAACAGGGCACAGGCGAGCAGCGGGTGGTAGGGCGTTGTCGACCAGTCGAAGAAGGACGTGGCATAAGCCAATGCTGTGGACAGGAAAGCTGCGATGGCGATGGCCATATAGTGGTTCATGCCCCAGCCGATGCAGCGGGCACGAGTGCGGAAACCGATAAATGCACAAATGGAAGCGAGGAGAAAAGCCATCCAGTCGCCACCGAACAGCTTGCAGAATCCACCACAGGCAAAACCTGCACCAACGGCTACCAGGTAAGGAGTGTAGTTGCGCGGTTTTTTTGCAATGCGGTCAAGTTCCTCTTCAAACTGGTTGAGCGAGTAGTCCTGCTCGATGGCACGCCACGAGAGCTTGCTGATGAGCGAGATGGTTGTCATGTTGATGGCATGATTCTCGCATTTCTGGAATTTGGAAAAGGAGTGCCGTTCGTCACTGACGTTGACCATGATCATTGTCCACCGAATGTCGATGTGCAACTTCTCTTCCGGGATACCCATAAAAGCGGCCACACGCTTCATATTTCGCTCGATTCGGTTGGTGTCAGCCGCACTTTCCATTAGCATTTTGCCGGTTCTCAGAAGCAAGTCCAATTTCCGGCGCAGTAATAGTTCGTCCTTTTCACTAATCGCCATAAAACAATCTTGATTAATTTGTTTGTAGATTCGGGTGCAAAATTACAACAAATTAGCTTAATAACTATGTTTTTTGGCAGTAAAAACTTATTGTTCGTTCGGCACATTGCAAATGTAGCCGTTCATCATAGCGTAGACACTCAAACCCGACACACTTTTTATGCCGAGTTTTGCCGTAATATTTTTTCTGTGTGAGAGTACGGTGTTGGTGCTGATATTGAGTTTGTCGGCTATTTCCTTGTTGGTGAGTCCGCTTGCTACGAGGCACAGCACGTCAATTTCGCGGAGCGACAGGTCGTTGCCCGTGTTTTTCGTCTCCTTCACCTGTTCGATGATGGACGATATGCGTTGCAGCAGTGTCGCCTCGTCGGCGTAGCTGTTGAGAATGTAGCCAATGTTGTCGTCGCACGAGTCCGTGTCCGACAGTACCAGCAGTTTTGCCCTGCGGGGTATAAAGAATCCGGGATTGGCGGCAAAAACGGTACTTTCTGTAATATAGAGGTCGGAATTGCCGTTGTCGTATTCCTTCATTTCGTCCATTGTGCTGTAGCTTCGGGCCTCAAGGTCGTAGAGGTTGAGCAGCACCTGTTTCAAACCAAGGGCAAGCAGGGAGTTCCGCAGAACGATAGCTATTGAAATCTTTTGCATGGCCCGGACGGTTTAGTTGTTTTCCGATGCTTTTCTCAAAGCTTCCGCCAGCGGATACAGGATACGGTTGCGGATGCGGTTGTTTTGCCGGATATCCTTTTCCAAACTGATGATGGCAAATAGTACAGCGTGGCAGAGGTTGCGGTCGTATTCGCCACGCAAATGAATGACAAACATGTTTTTCAAGTCGCTCAGTTTGTCTTCAATGGAGTCGCTTGCACTGCTTGTCGCCTGCGGGTCGATGGCTATGGCTTCCGTGTTGACGGCTTTCTCCATCTTGATGATTTCGTCGAACCAGCGGTTGTTGTCGTTTTCAATACGGTTGACGATTTCAGCTTTTACCTCGTTGTAGAGGTTCAGTAGCAAGGGCAGGTTATTGTTCTTGTCGCTGTGGCCGATGAGTGCCATGAAATGGCGTTCTATGTTCGGCAGTTGTGACTGCAGATAATAGCTGTTTGTTTTCCTTAGGTAGTCAATCACTTCCTGTGCTCCGAAGGAGTCAAAGCTCTTTTCCGGAAAAAATGATTCATGGATGTAGGCATTCAGTATGGTCAGGAAAAAATTGATGTCAATGTCATTTTTTTCGCAGATGGATTTCACCGACTTGTCGCCCACGCCCAGCGTGATGTCGAAACGGTTGATGACTGGAATGACTGACGGTTCATCGAGAATGACCTCACACAGTTTTGTTTCAGGAGTGACTAATGCCATAGCGTAGGAAAATTTACGTGATATTATTGATTGATAGGATGCCCTGTTCGGTAATTATTTTGTCCATCGGGATGTCGTGGGGTTCTGCCGGTATTTCGTCCAGCAGTTGAAAATGGTAGGCAATGCCGATTTTCGGACATTTGGCCTTTTGGAGCAGTCGGTCGTAGAACCCTTTACCTCTACCCAGACGGTTGCCGCGGCGGTCGAAAGCCACTGCCGGAACAATGATGAGGTCGAGGGTGTCGACATCGGTGCATTCGTTCCCGTCCGGCTCCAGAATGCTGAAAGCTCCTTTGTGGAGCGATTCCGGGGAATAGGGCAGAATGTCAAGCTCGTCACCGTTCACGCGCGGGAGATATAGCTTTTTGCCATTTACCCATTGTTGCAGAAATGCTTGGGTAGGCAGTTCGTCGGGCAGGGCATGATAGGCAAGCACCGTGCGGGCTTTCTGAAATTCCGGGCATGACTCCAACAGAGCAAAAACGGCAGAAGCCGTTTCTGCTCTTGTCTGCTCGTCGAGTTGCTTTTTCAGAGCCTTTATTTGTGCCCGTATTTCGTTTTTCTGCATGAACTTTTTAGTTTTGTCCCTTCGTGTTGCCTTGGATTTCAACCGTAACAGGATATTTCGCCTTGCCTGCATTCATGGCAGAAAGTGCCGCGTTGACGGCCTTGTCCGAGCGGTTTTGAATGCGGTAGAAGGCTTCCGTGCCCAACACGTCTCTTGCAATAAGCGCTTTCAGTTGACGTGCAATCAGGCTGCGCGACTGGTTGATGTAGTACCAGCGGATAGGCACACCATTGTCTTTCGCATAGGTAATGAAATCGTAGGTGAGCGCATCGTCCGATGGTAGCATCGCCAGCAACTTGTCGACAGATTTTACTTTCTGCAGACGGTCGCGGTTGATGTCTGTATATTCAAAGGCAAATTTCTGCAACAAACCCTTGTTGGCTACGGCAATGTAGTAGCTGGTAATGCCGACTGTATCGTTCGGAACGAAAATGTCGGGAACAATACCTCCGTTGCCATAAACGGTTCTTCCGTGGGCTGTCTTGAATATTTTGCTCTTGTCTACTTTGATGCTGTCGGCGTTATAGATTTCGCCATGTGAATAGCGGTCGTAGAGTTCCATGCTGTACGAACTTTCATCGCCCGGCTTGTAGTCCTTTTGCAGGCATCGGCCGGAAGGAGTGAAGTAGCGGGCTATGGTCAGGCGCAGTGCGCTGCTGTCGGGCAGATAAGTCTGCTTCTGAACAAGACCTTTACCGAATGAACGGCGTCCTACTACCAGACCGCGGTCGTTGTCCTGAAGTGCACCGGCGAGGATTTCGCTCGCGCTGGCCGAATATTCGTCAATCAGCACGGCGATTTGCGCATCGTGGAAAGAACCGCTGTTGTCGCTCCATACTTGCGTGTTTTCGCGCGGGTCACGTGCTTTCGTGTAGACAATCATTTCTCCCTTCGACAGGAATTCGTTGACCATCAGTATCGCCATTTCCATATAGCCTCCGGCATTGCCGCGGAGGTCAACAATGTAGCGCGTTGCGCCTTGTTCCTGCAGCAGGCCGAGTGCTGTGAGGAATTCGTCGTAAGTGTTGCGGCCGAATTTGTTGACTTTCACATAACCTGTTGTTTTGTCGAGCATGTAGGACGCATCTACCGTGTTGATAGGAATGTCGCCGCGTGTGATGTCGAATGAAAGCAGTTTTTTCGAACTGTTTCGTTTGATTTTGATGGTAACTTTTGTGTCTTTAGCTCCGCGGATAAGGCTTTGAACCTTTTCGCTGGAAACAGTGGAACCGGTAATGATAGAGTCGTTTACGCTCACAATGCGGTCACCGGCAAGAATACCAGCTTTTTCGGCCGGTCCGTTGGGAATGACTTCCACAACCTGGGCCGAGTCGTTTGCCATGATGAACGAGATACCGATACCGCTGATCGAACCTTCCAGCTCGTCGTTGACTGATTTTACGTCTTTAGCCGGAATGTAATAAGAGTGCGGGTCAAGGTTGGCGACAATTTTGGGGATGGTGCGTTCCACCAAGTCCTTGATGTCGACCGAATCAACATATTCACTCTCGATGATATTAAGCACAGTATTGATTTTCCTGTCTTTGTCGAGAATGAATTTTTTTGTAGAAATATGGTTTCCGATAAGGATGCCTGCGGCAATTGATATTGAGATAACTAAAGGAAACCAGATTATGGAGCTATGTTTTATTCTCATTGTTTTATATAACTTTTCGTATCGTCGATTTTCCGGAGAGGGTGAAGCCCTATTCTTTGGGGGCTTCCATATAAACGCATTCTACATTTGCCTGCTTCAGCAGTTCCAATCCGTCGGCAAGGCGGTAGAGCTCGGAAAAAACCACTCGTGTGATTCCTGCCTGGATAATGAGTTTTGCGCATTCGATACAGGGAGCTGCGGTGACATAGAGAGTTGCCCCTTTGCTGCTGTTGTTGCTGCATGCCACTTTCGTGATGGCATTGGCTTCGGCGTGAAGCACATAGGGGAATGTGTGTCCGTCGGCATCCTCACAGACATTGTCAAATCCCGAAGGCGTGCCGTTGTATCCGTCCGAGATTATCATTTTGTCCTTGACTATCAATGCTCCTACCTGTCTGCGTTTGCAATAGGAGTTTTCTGCCCATATTCTTGCCATTCGCAGATAGCGGAGGTCCAATTGGTTTTGTTTGATGTTGTTGTCCATATTGCTACAACTCTTCTAATTCTTTTGAAGAATATACTTCCATTCTGTCGTATACTCGTACCGACAAAATAGTCGACAAAATTAATAATATTCCCTTAGATAATAAAAAAATAAGAAAATAAGTTGTAGAAGATGTGAAATCTTTTTCCGTATTGGCTGATTTGTTCGGATAAAAAGACGAAAAAATCGCCTTCAAGTCCAACCTGAAGGCGATTTTATTAGGATGTCTGACGGGTGTCAGCCTATTTCTTTTCTTTCTTGATTCCGTCACGGATAAGGAGGGCGTCAATGCCCGGTTCCTGACCGCGGAAACGTTTGTAGAGGACCATCGGAGCTTCTGTTCCGCCACGGCTCAGCACATTTTCACGGAATGATTTTGCCACTTCCGGATTGAAAATTCCGTTATCCTTGAAATATTGGAATGCATCGGCTTCGATTACTTCAGCCCATTTGTAGCTGTAGTAGCCGGCAGCATAACCGCCTGAGAAGATGTGGTTGAATTGCGGTGACATGATGCAACCTTCCACTGTCGGCATGGTACGAACGCTTTCCATTGCGTCTTCCTCGAATTTGAACGGATCGGTTACCGGTGCAGTGATTGTGTGGTATGCCATGTCAAGATAGCCGAAGCTCAATTGGCGCAGGCATGCGTAGGCAGCACCGAATTGAGATGATTGGATAATCTTGTCTACCAGTTCCTGCGGAATCGGTTCGCCTGTGATGTAGTGCTTTGCAAATCCGTCGAGGAATTCCTTTTGTGTCAGGAAGTTCTCGTGGAACTGTGACGGTACTTCCACAAAGTCGCGGTATACGTTTGTTCCGGCGAGTGAGCCGTAGTGTGTCTGCGATAACAGGCCGTGGAGTCCGTGGCCGAATTCGTGGATGAATGTTTCCACTTCGTAGAATGTCAGCAGTGACGGTTTGCTTTCTGTCGGACGTGTGAAGTTCATTGTCAATGTCACGTGCGGACGGTGGTCTACGCCGTTTTCCACTTTCTGTCCTCTGAACTCTGTCATCCATGCACCGCCGCGTTTTGTTGCACGCGGGAAGAAGTCAGTGTAGAGAATACCGACGAAATTGCCTTCGCTGTCAGTAACGTCGAAAGATTTTACTTCCGGGTTGTAGACTGAAATATTTTGGTTTTCAGTGAAGTGCAGACCATAGAGTTTTGTAGCCAGACCGAATACACCTTTGATGACATTGTTCAGTTCGAAATATGGGCGGAGTTCCTCTTCGTTGAACGAATATTTTTCGTTCTTCAGCTTGTTTGCATAATAAGAGTAATCCCAAGCCTGCAGTTCAAACTTCTTGCCCTGTTCCTTTTGGGCATATTTTGTCAGTTCCTTGTATTCTTTTTTCCATGCCGGCATGTAGGCGTCGCGGAGTTGGTCGAGCAATTTGTAGACGTTTTCCGGAGCTTCGGCCATAGTGCGTTGCAGGCTGTATTCGGCATACGTTTTAGCACCCATCAGCTTGGCAATTTCCAACCGGATTTCAGCGATGCGTGCCATGATTTTCGTATTGTCGTATTCTCCTGACAGGCAGCGTGAGTTGTATGCACGGTACAGCTTTTCGCGGAGGTCGCGGCGTGAAGAATATTTCATGAACGCCATGTATGTAGGACCTTGCAATGTGATGAGGTATTCGCCTTCGCGTCCTTTCTCTTTTGCGGCAAGGGCTGCGGCTTCAACAGAGCTTTCCGGGAGTCCGGCAAGGTCGTCTTTCGTCAGCCACATTTCGTAGGCGGCAGTTTCTTTAACTGTGTTCTGGTTGAATTTCAGTGTCAGTTCCGACAATTCGGCAGTGAGTTTGCGGTATGTGTCGCGGTCGGCACCTTCGAGAGTTGCGCCTGATTGCGCGAACATGTCATACGTTCTTTGCAACAAAGTGGCTTCTTCCACGGAAAGGTTCAGCTTTTCGCGGTTGTCGTACACATACTTGATACGTTGCCACAACTTTTCGTTCAGGGTGATGTTTGCCTGATATTCCGAAAGTTTCGGTGCAATGCGGAGAGAAATTTCGTTCATCTCGTCGTCGCCGTCAGCCGAAAGAATCGGGTAGAAGGTGTTGAGTGTACGGTTGAGGATTTCTCCTGATTTTTCAAGGGCGACAATCGTATTTTCGAAAGTCGGCATTGAACGTTGGTTGACGATGGCGGCGATTTCCTGTTCCGCTTGTTTGATACCTGAATCTACGGCTGCTTCATAGTAGCTTTTTTCGATTCTGTCGAACGGCACACAATTGTGCGTAGTCTTAAATTCCTCAAGGAAAATATTTTCAGCGTTGCTCATAAATGGGGCTGTAAATAGTAAAGGAATAATTGCTTTTTTTATAATGTTTCTATGTCTCATAATTGGGAATATAGAAGTTAATGATTATGCAAAGTTATAAAATTTACAACAAGCGAGTGCGGTTAGAGGTTTAAGTCATAACGAATTTTATCGACAATCATTGGCAGGTCTTCCAAATCGACACCGGCTTTACCTAAATATTGTTTGTCGGTTTTGAGTGTCTCGATGAATTTGTCGATATTCCTGTTGTCCATCTCGATTGCTTTTTTGTAGGATTCAACGGCTTCTTTGATGTTGCCGGAAGCGAGCAGCGCGTGCCCGCGGTTGATGCAGTCGTCGGCTGACGGACCGTTGGCAATTATCTTGTCGTAGTATTCCAGACTTTGTGGCAAGTTGCCGCAAAGGAATGAGCACCATGCGATGGGGCGGAGTGTCTTGTTGCCTTTGTCGGCCATGTAGTCCACCTTGAAATAATATTTCAGGGCTTCCTCCGGTTTGCCGGCTTCGAGCAGACAGTTGGCTATGTTGTTGGCAATGGCAATGTTGTCCGGTTTCAGTTTTTCTATTCGTTGGTAGCAGTCCAAAGCCTTTTCAATGTTGCCGTTTGCCCGATGGCAGAGGGCGGAGTGTTTGAGGGTCCATACGTCGTCGTTCTTCATCAGTTCCACTTTCTCGTAGCATTCAATGGCTTTGTCGAAGTCCATGCAGTTTTCGTGGCAGAATCCCATTTTCTGATAGCGGTCGGCTGTCGGGGCTTCCGTGAGGGATATGCGTTGGAACAGCGACAATGCATCGGAAAAGTATTCCTGCTTGAAGTAGAATTCAGCAATGAGTTTCAAACTTTCGATGTCCGACAGTATGTCGCGCACGAACGGCACATCAATCAGGTTGAGCGGTGTGCTGAACGGATTGTAGAATTCCGATTTCCGGGAGAACAGGTTGAAAAAGCGATACAGGTTCTGCACATATTTGTTGGCAATGTTGTCGCGGTCTTTTTCCGGGTTCGGCAGTTCCGATTTCACGAGTTCCATCAGTTGGGCATTTTGTTCGTCAAACTGTCCGAGCATCATGGCTCGTTGTTGTTCCGGCACACTTGCCACCGACAGGGCGAACGAGTATTTGTCGCTGTCGCAGAAGGCACCTGTACGGTTGATAACCGTCATCAACGGATTGTTTTCCGTTTTGAATATCCTGAATACCGAAGAGTGGGCAGCGTTGAAAGGTAGGAACCAGTTGGAAACGGTGCTGAAGAACGGGAAGTTTTTCAACTGTGCAAATGAGCTGAGGAACACGTCGTTACCTTCCATTTGCATTTCGTTGAGTTCCTGCATTTTCTTCGTGATGCCGGATTTGTCGAGCATTTCCTGCCAGTCGGGGTTTTCCGCCAGGCTTTCCATGTCTTCACCTACGCCCGAATCCTGCAACTTGCGGCGTAATTCGGGTTTCAGCTTCATAATTTCCGGAACCAATTCGTTGTTCACTTTCTTGATGATGCGCTCAGTACCTCGACTGCGGATGAATTGCAGGAAGATGCTCATGATGTCCTTGCTTGCCTGCTTGTTGTCGGCAAATGCTGCCATTCGGAGGGCGAGTGCCTGCGAATGGCTGATGATGTTGCGGTATTTGTGCATGACAATCAATGCGCACACCATTGATTTGATTTGCAGTGACGGCTGTTGTGCTGAGCTGTAAATGTCGGTCAGCGCAAGCAGCAGGTTCTCGCTGTAGTGTTCCAGCAGGTTGAGCATGATGGCGGCCACCGTCAGTTCGCGGAGTGAATCCGAATATTTTTCATCGGTGAAAATGGTGCGGATTTGTGCAAGGTCGTCCGTATTGACGGGGAATGCCACCCATATATGATTAAAAATGTCGTTCTCGATGTTTTCAACGATGTTGCGGAATCCGCACAACTGATTGAGGTCTTTCTCCGCCAGTTCGCGGTAGCTGTCATAGTTGTGTTGCGCTATCTCGTATTTTGCAAGCAGAGCAGTCAGGTTCTCCGGGCGCATGCGTTCGCGACGGAGGATGCTGTAGTGCAGTTTGGTTGACGATTGTGCTATCAGTTCGTTAGTCGTGAAGTCGCAAAGTTCATAGGCCTGTGCTATGATACTTTCGTAGATTTCGTTGCGTTTCGGGTCGGCAACGCCTTCCGCCATATAGTTGAGCATATATTTGTACGACTGTTCAATTGCCTCGATTTTGCTCTTTATTTCCCAGTTGGAAGTTTCTGTAGCCAGTTCTCCAAGCATTTTCAGGGCTTCGTTGAGGCGTCGTTGTTCCAGTCGTTTGATGATAGTTTTCTTCTTCTGTTCTATATTGTTGTAGTCCATAGGGCTTTTTGTTTTTGCCTGCGGCGGTTTTGCCGAAGGCTTTGCGAATTTAGTAAAAATTATGCAAATATCCTGCCAAAAAGAAAAGTGAATTCATCCGGTGGCGGAAATAACTTTCGGACAGGGTTGTCGGAGACCAAAAGAAATGTTATTTTTGCAGGCGAAAATCAAAAATAGAAATTATGGTATTACAACGTTGGCAAACGGTCTATCTGCTGATAGCTGCCGTTATGTTTGGCTTGGCCACATTTTTGCCTGTGCTTGACTTGCAGGTGCTTCAAGGTCAGGCGATGTCTGTATCGCTGGGCAATCTGCTGGGCGGTTCTGTGGCAATTGAAGGTGTTCAGTATGCGTATGTTTATTATATAATAACAGCATTGTGCTGTTTGCTCTCATTGGTGAACATCGCAAGGTTCAAGGCATTGAAATTGCAGCGTACGATTTGTTCGGTGACAATGTTGCTTACAGTCGTTGCTTATGTGGTGATTGCTTTGTTCTACAATATGCTGGGTGAAATCATTGCGAGCAAATGGGCTATCGCATCATTGATGCCGGCATTTGCGCTGATCTGTACATTCTTGGCAAAAAAGCGTATTGAACACGACTATAAGCTGCTTCATGATGCAGAACGCCTGAGATAGGACAGGGCAGAGTTTTCAATCTTGGAATAAAAAGTTGGAAATAAAATGCCTGATTGTTTTGATATTTAAAAAAATGTCCCTAATTTTGCAGTCCGAAAAATAGAATATTAACGAAATAAGATAAATAGAAATGAAAAGAACTTTCCAACCTTCAAACAGAAAGAGAGTGAACAAACACGGTTTCCGTGAAAGAATGTCAACTGCTGACGGCCGTAAGGTTTTGGCTCGTCGCCGTGCTAAAGGTCGCGCTCGTTTGACAGTATCTCACTCTGTTAACAAATAAGATTTAAGGCTGACAAGCAGAAAATAAAATACCGTTGTCACTTTGCGTGATGACGGTTTATTTGCGCCTGTATTTTTGAGTTTATTGAATTCTATAAAGACGCCACGCTGGTAATCGTGTAGATTGTCAGCGTGGTGTCTTTTTGCAGTGCGGAATAAAACCGTTGTTTTTTTTGTGAGTGAAATGTTTTTACTCTATCTTTGTATAAGATAGGCTTCGGTTCGGCAAAGCCAGACTTGAAAACTATGTTTTCGTTTGCTGTGCAGGTATCGGGCTGTATCTATGTTTGTGGAATGAATAATATGCAAGTCAATACGGAACAACCCAAATTGTGGTACGCTATTCGTGTTACCTACAATCGGGAACTGAAGGTTAAGGCAGAATTGGATGTGATGGGGGTGGAAAATTTTGTCCCCATGCAATATACGGAAGTGCTTCACAACGGACGAAATGTGAGGCGTCTGGTTCCTTCTGTCCATAATCTTATCTTTGTCCGGATGGCTGAGGCTGACATGAAAGAGTTCAAGGCAACGACAAAGTTGCCCGTACGCTATATTATGGACAGGGAGAAGAAATGTCCGATAGTGGTGCCTGATGTGCAGATGGCCAATTTCATAGCGGCAGCCGGAACTGCTGATGAACAACTGGTGTATATCGACCCAGCAATCGTTCAAATGAAGCGGGGTACAAGGGTACGTGTGACGGGTGGTCTTTTTGCCGGATTGGAAGGCGTGTTTATGCGAGTGAAGGGCGACCGTCGGGTGGTTGTATCGATTCCCGGTCTTGTCGCAGTGGCTACGGCATATATTCATCCTTCGTTAATAGAAAAACTGGAATAGAGAAGAATATGGATAAAAACGCAAAACGGGTAGACACTTTTGATTTGCTGAAGGGCATTGCCATTTTCCTGGTCGTAATGGGACATGTGCTGACCATGTGTATCCGCGACATCGACTCATCGGTAGCCTTCAAGCTCATTGGAGAAGTGCATATGCCTGTTTTCTTTTTTATCAGCGGATATTTTACCTACAAGACATCTTCTTTAAAATCTTTTGTCGCACCCAACCTGAAACGTCGGTTTCTGCAGTTGATGGTGCCTTTTTTTGTGGTAAGCTCTTTGTGGATAACTTATTTTCCTCATAGCGGTTTGCAGTCACCGTTGTCGTCGAATATCCCTGACATGCTGATGTCCTATTGGAAGGATGGCTATTGGTTTACACTGGCTCTTTTTGAAATGATTCTTGTTTATGCTTTGCTGAGCCGGTTGTTCTGTCGTATCAGACGAGGCATTTGGCAGGTAGCGGTTACAGTGGCTGTCTATGTTTTAATGATTCTTGTCTCACCGTTAATTTCGGATGCGGCAGTCAACTTTGATCCTCTGGGAATCGGACTGCTTACGCGTTTCTATCCAATATTCATGTTCGGCGTGTTTGCCCGTAAATATAATGCGCAGTTTGAACTGGCGGTAATGAATGTGTGGGTAGGTGCAATAGCGGCA
>ENA-ORRE01000643-ORRE01000643.1-human-gut-metagenome-genome-assembly--contig:-NODE-643-length-26475-cov-9.649357_pt1 | contig 26475 bp, 26 predicted proteins | sample MGYA00242171_ERZ509126 | MGnify/ENA primary metagenome ERZ509126 (study PRJEB26280, sample SAMEA2338648) | human gut metagenome | biome: human gut; feature: human-associated habitat; material: faeces... | reverse complement strand
GGCATTCCTCAAGAGAAATTGAAAGACCGTATCATTTTCTCTACTGATAAGGATCTTCGTTTTTACCTGATGAATTACATCGAGGAGAAAGGGGGAATGAGTCCGAAAGCGTTGAATCAGTGGAAATTCGTTCCGGAGGAGTGGGCTGTTCCTGCTGCCCGGCGTCCTTTGGCTGGCCGTAAAAGGGGTCTTGCCAAACGGCGCAAAACCGGATAAAATGAACTGTTACAAGAAATAGCTCCCCGCCCACGCTCCGTCGGGCAGGGGAGGGGAGAGGACTACACCATGGATAAACGACTGGAACGCATCCTGCCCCGGGTGCAAAAGCCCGCCCGCTACGTGGGCGGCGAATACAACGCCATCCTCAAGGACAAGGCGGCGGTAGACACCCGCATTGCCTTCTGCTTCCCGGATACCTACGAGATCGGTATGTCCAACCTGGGTATGCGTATCCTCTACGGCGTAATGAACAATATCCCCGGCGTCTGGTGCGAGCGCGTGTTCGCTCCCTGGGGCGACATGGAGGCCGAGCTGCGTCAGGCGGAAATGCCCCTTTTTGCCCTGGAATCCGGCGACCCCATCACCGACTATGACATTGTGGCCTTCTCCGTTGGCTATGAGATGGCCTTTCCCGCCATCCTCAATATGCTGGACCTGGCCCACATCCCCCTCCACGCCGCGGACCGCACCGGTCTGACCCCGCTGGTCATCGCCGGCGGCACCGCCATGTACAACGCCGAGCCCCTGGCCGACTTCATCGATCTGGTCAGCCTGGGCGAGGGCGAGGACGTCACCGTGGAGCTGGTGGAGCTCCACCGCCGCGCCCGCCGCGAGGGCTGGAGCAAGGCCGATTTTCTCCGCGCCGCTGCCCGACTGGACGGTATCTATGTCCCGTCCCTTTACGATGTGACCTATCACGACGACGGCACCGTGGCGTCCATCACGCCCCGTGACGGCGCACCTGCCGTGGTGACAAAGCGCATCGTCCACGACATGGACAAGTCCTATTTCCCGGTAAATACCATCGTCCCCTCCACCGAGATCGTCCAGGACCGCGTCACCCTGGAGCTGTTCCGGGGCTGCATCCGCGGCTGCCGCTTCTGTCAGGCGGGCTATGTCTACCGCCCGGTCCGCAATCGCAGCCGCGACCTCTGCGCCGACTACTGCGTCCGCTCCTGCGACGACACCGGCTATCAGGAGGTCACACTCTCCAGCCTGTCCACCAGCGACTACCCGCCGCTGACGGACCTGTGCGACGAGCTGGAGCCCTTCTGCGATGCCCGTCATGTCAGCCTGTCCCTGCCCAGTCTCCGCGCCGACAACTTCTCCATGGACCTGATGCAGCGGCTGGCCAAAGGCCGCAAGACCGGCCTGACCTTCGCGCCGGAGGCCGGCACCCAGCGCCTGCGGGACGTCATCAACAAGAATGTCACGCTGGAGGACCTGCTGCAAAGCTGCCGCACGGCCTTTGCCGGCGGCTACAGCGCCGTGAAGCTCTACTTCATGCTGGGCCTGCCCACCGAGACGGATGAGGACGTCCTGGGCATTGCCGACGTGGCCGCCCGTGTCATGCACGCCTGGCGCGAGAGCGCCCAGAACAAGCAGCGGGGCATCCGCATCACCGTCTCCACCAGCTGGTTCGTGCCCAAGCCCCATACCGCCTTCCAGTGGGAACCCCAGATCTCCAAGGCCGAGTACGAGCGCCGTGTGGCCCTGCTCCGCGACGCCATCAAGACCAAGACCGTCACCTACAACTGGCACGACTCCGACACCAGCTTCCTGGAGGCCGTCCTCGCCCGGGGCGACCGCCGTCTGGGAAAAGTGTTGGAAACAGCGTGGCGTAAAGGCGCTCACCTTGACGCCTGGGAGGAGTATTTTTCCCTGGATCGCTGGCTGGAGGCCTTCGACGCGTGCGGCCTTGACCCCCATTTCTACGCCAACCGCACCCGGTCCGAGGACGAGCTGCTCCCCTGGAGCATGATCTCCTCCGGCGTGACGCAGGACTATCTGAAGCGTGAGCGCCATCAGGCCTATGCGTCCCTGACCACCCCCGACTGCCGCACCCGCTGCAACGGCTGCGGCGCCAACAAACTTGTAGGAGGGAAGTGCGATGTCTAAGCTCCGTCTCCTGTTCATCAAGGAGGCCCAGGCCTCCTATATCTCCCACCTGGACCTGCTCCGCACCTTCCAGCGCGCCTTCCCCCGTACCGAGCTGGATATCAAGCACTCCCAGGGCTACCACCCTCATCCCATCATCTCCATCGTCCTGCCCCTGCCCGTGGGCCAGTCCAGCGACTGCGAGCTCCTGGACTTCGAGGTCACCCAGGACACTGACGGCCGCGGCATCGCCGAAAAGCTCAACACCGGTATGCCCTCCGGTCTGCGCGTGCTGGACTGCTATCCGGCGTCCCGCCCCGTCCGCGACCTGGCGTATCTCCGGGCGGATGTCACCTTTGAGTACGACGCCGGTGTCCCCGCCGGCGCTGCCGAGGCCCTGACGGCCCTGTTTACCCGCCCGGCGCTGGTCATCCAGAAGCGCACCAAGCGCAAGGACCTGGCCGACGTGGATATCGCTCCCATGATACAGAAAGTACACTTCCTGTCCGGCGCTCATGCCGTTACCGGCACCGTGGTGGTCCAGGCCCAGAACCCCGGCCTGAACCCTCAGCTGCTGGAGAAGGCCATCGCGGCCCACCTGCCGGCGCTGACCCCGAACTTCACCCGTATCCGCCGCCGCGAGCTGCTGGACGCCTCCGGCAACATTTTTCGCTGATATAGTAAAAAACCCTTGCATTTCTCTGCCATCTATGCTATTCTATCATGGCGTGAAAAGGGCGGTCCTCTGTCGCCGATATCCCGAATGTGCGCGGATATCGTCAAATGGCGGCATGAACACCTATAATTTAGGAGGAAATATCCATGGATCTCATCAAAGCACTGAACGAGAAGCAGCTGAAGGAAGTCCCCCAGATCCTGGTGGGCGACACCGTTCGCGTCCACGTGAAGGTCAAGGAAGGCGCCCGTGAGCGTGTCCAGGTCTTCGAGGGCACCGTCATCGCCAAGAAGCACGGCGGCATCGAAGAGACCATCACCGTCCGCCGCCTGTCCTACGGCGTCGGCGTGGAAAAGGTCTTCCCCGTCCACTCTCCCTCTATCGAGAAGATCGAGACCGTGCGCCACGGCTATGTCCGCCGCGCCAAGCTGTACTACCTGCGCGACCGCGTCGGCAAGGCAGCCAAGGTCCGCGAGAAGCTGTAAGCATCGATCCAAAAGAGAGCATCCACCAAAAGTGGGTGCTTTTCTTTTTCTCCTGCGTATGCTATACTACCCTCGAGAAGAGAGGTGCCTCTATGCAAATCGACAATCTGAGCTGGTTCCCCGGTCACATGACCAAGACCAAGCGCATGATCTCCGCCGAGATCAAGAATATGGATGCCGTCTGCGAGATCGTGGACGCCCGCATCCCGATGTCCTCCCGTAATCCGGACGTGGACGAGCTGACCGCCGGCAAGCCCCGGCTCATCGTCCTCAACCGTGCCGACCAGGCCGACCCGGCCGAGACCCGCCGCTGGACCCAGTATTTCCGCACCCAGGGCTGCGCCGTGCTGGAGGCCAACGCCAAAAACGGCGTAGGCACCGAGAAATTTTCCGCCGCCGTCCGCGAGCTGCTGCGGGATAAGCTGGCCGCCGCCGCGGCCAGAGGCCAGGTGGGCAAGGTGGTCCGTGTCATGGTCCTGGGTGTCCCCAATGTGGGCAAGTCCACCTTTATCAATAAGGTGGCCCACCGCAAGACCGCCCGGGCCGAGGACCGTCCCGGTGTCACCCGTTCCAAGCAGTGGGTCCCCGTGGACCCCGCGCTGGAGCTGCTGGACACCCCCGGCATCCTCTGGCCGAAGTTCGACGACCCGGAGGTTGGCAAGCGTTTAGCCTTTACAGGAGCGGTGAAGGACGATGTGCTGGATATCGAGGAGCTGGCCTGCTATCTCATGGACTATTTGGCCGCCCACTACGCCGATACCCTCACCGAACGCTATAAAATAGAGGTGGAGCCCGGCGACACCGGCTACGAGCTGCTGGAGAAGGCCGGGCGTAAGCGCGGGTTTCTCATGCGCGGCGCCCAAGTGGACACCGAGCGCATGGCCCGCATCCTGCTGGACGAGTTCCGCGCCGGCAAGCTGGGCCGCTTCACCTTGGAGACTGCACCCACAGAGGAGGTAACGCCATGAATTGTCCCGTTTGCGGAAAAGAGATGGAGCAGGGTAAGCTCCTGGCCTGCGGCAGCCGCGGTCTGTACTTTCTGCCGCCGGACGGCGATGCCGATGCCCTGATCCTGACGAAGAAATACATCACCGGTCAGAACGGCATCGTGCTGGACGGCTGGCACTATTCGACGGGGTCTGCCTTCAGCGAAACGAAGCTCTCCGCCTCCGTCTGCCGCGCGTGCAGGAAGATAATAGTGGAGTATTGCTGATATGGAAGATCTGAGCTACGAACAGCAGGCCCATGACACTGGCTATGCCCTTGTCTGCGGGGTGGATGAGGCCGGTGCCGGTCCGCTGATGGGACCTGTTTACGCCGCCGCCGTTATTCTCCCGGAGAAGTTCGAGCTTCCCGGCCTGAACGACTCCAAAAAGCTGACGGAAAAGAAGCGGGAGGCCCTTTTCCTGCGGATACAGCAGCAGGCCTTGACCTGGTCCGTGGCCTCCGTCTCCGCTGGGGAGATCGACGAGACGGATATCCTCTCCGCCCGCATGAAGGCCATGCAGCTGGCCATCGATGGTCTGGCACCGCGGCCGGACTTCGCCCTCATCGACGGCAACCGTGACCACGGTAAGTTCGCTGCTGTCACCACGCCCCACCGCTGTATCGTGGGCGGTGACGCGCACGCCGCCTCCATCGCCGCCGCCTCCATCCTGGCCAAGGTCAGCCGTGACCACTATGTCATCGACGTGCTGGATAAGCAGTACCCGGAGTATCAGTTTGCCAGGCACAAGGGCTACGGTACAAAGCTGCATTACGAAATGCTGGATAAGTTCGGCCCATGCGCGGAACATCGTATGTCCTTCCTGAAAAAATGGTCCGCCGGTGGGCGGACATAAAGCGTTTTTCACGGCATGGCACAGAGCATCTACAGAATACTCACATAAGGTACAGCCCGGATACCGAGCAGATACAGATCAGGTATAAAATAAGTAGAGACAAGGTATCAGAAACGTTTAAACAAAATACAGGTATCTGCACAGAAAATAGCGGGATTTTTTCCTGTGCAGACCGCGTCGAAAAGGGGATGTTAACGATGAGCCGTTCAGAAGGTGTTTGGGGCGAGGCTCTGGTGGCCGACTATCTCCGGGAAAAAGGGTATAAGCTGGCGGCACACAGCTACCGCTGCCGCTTCGGCGAGATCGACCTGATCGCCTGGGATAAGAGCGTTCTCTGCTTCGTGGAGGTCAAGACCCGCACCAATACGCAGATGGGCCTGCCCCGGGAATACGTCACCGCCGGCAAACAGGCCCGTATCCGAAAAACCGCGCTCTTTTACCTCTGCGACAATGGCCTGGATTGCCCCGCCCGCTTTGACGTGGCCGAGGTCTACGCCGCCGCGCCCGGGGATGAAAAAAGCGTCCGTATCGTGTATGTAGAGGATGCCTTTCAATGACAGAAATTGGAAAGAAAACCGAAAAAAACAGGGGGTACAGCCTGCCTGCGCTGCTGTAAGAAAGGAATATTTTTGTGACGGAAATACAGAATATACCGTATTTTGACGGACATTGTGATACGATATGGCGCTGCATGAAAAGAGAGGCGGTGCCGGACTACGGCGCTACGGAGGACGAGTGCCGCGCCTACTTTTCCGCCTGCGCCGCCCTGCGGGAAAACAGGGGCCACGTGGACCTGCTCCGTGGTCAACACTACCGGAAACGCGCTCAGTTTTTTGCCCTGTACGACGATGTACGCGCGCTGCCTCCAAATACCGCATGGACGAAACTTCGTGAAATGCACGATTGGTTCCTTTCCCAAATACAGGAAAATTCCGACCTGGTCTCACGCTGCAAAACCGGCGCGGAGGTGGACGCCGCAGCTGCCCAACACCGGACCGCCGCGCTCTTGAGCGTCGAGGGGGCCGACCTGCTGGACTGTGCCCTGGATCACCTGGAAACCGTGGCCTCCTGGGGCGTCCGACTGATCAATCCGGTCTGGAACAACGCCAATGTCCTCTCAGGCTCCTGCGCCGATGAGCCTGACCGCGGATTGTCTGTTTATGGTCGTGAATTCGTTGCAAAAATGTATGAATACGGAATATTTGCAGATGTTTCTCACATATCTGATGCCGGTTTCTGGGACGTGATACAGGCAGCGAAAGGCCCCGTCGTGGCCTCTCATTCCAACGCCCGCGCCCCCGGCCTGTGCCCGCACAGACGAAATCTTACCGATGATATGTTCCGCGCCGTCCGCGATACCGGCGGCGTGGTCGGCATCAATCTCTACCTCGATTTCGTAGGCGGCGGCCACATGGACGATCTCATTGCCCACATCGAGCATTTTCTCTCACTTAGCGGCGAGTCGACAGTTGCCATCGGCGGCGACCTGGATGGCTGCGAGGCCCTGGCTGCTGGTATGACCGGCGTGCAGGACGTGGCTAAGCTCTATCAGGCGTTGGAGGAGAGGGGATATCCCCAGTCGCTGCTGGAGGATATTTTCTGGAACAACTGGCGAAGGATATTGTGAAGTGATATCGCATTACATATACTGAAAATAAAGAGAGGAGGGGACCTGTGGCACTCTATACCATTGGCGATCTGCACCTGTCCCTAGGCAGCGACAAGCCCATGGATATCTTCGGCGACCGCTGGCAGAATTATGTGGAGAAGATACAACGAGGTTTCTCGGCGGTGACGGAAAATGACACCACCGTGCTCTGCGGCGATCTCAGTTGGGGTATGAGCCTGGAGGAGTCACTGAACGATTTAACGTTTATTCACAACCTCCCGGGCCGGAAGATTTTAATGAAGGGCAACCACGATTACTGGTGGAACACCGCCGCCAAAATGCAGCGCTTTTTTGACGAGTACGGCCTGTATTCTCTGGAGATACTGCACAACAACTGCCTGCGTTATAACGATATATCGCTATGCGGCACCCGCGGCTGGTTTTACGAGCTGGACAACCAGGGCACACACAACGAAAAAATGTTAGCGCGAGAGGTAGGAAGACTGGAAATATCATTGAAAATGGCGGGAGAAAGTTGTGAAAAGATATGTTTTCTGCATTACCCGCCTTTGTATCAGGGCTATGAATGTCCGGAGATACTGCGCCTGCTGCAGCGCTACGGCGTTAAGGAGTGCTATTTCGGCCACCTCCACGGCGCCGCCCAGAAGCGTGCGCTGGAGGGCCGCCATTACAACACGGAATTCCATCTGGTGGCCGCTGACTACCTGGATTTTACCCCTGTCAAGATTTGCGATTGATCACTAATTCCTGCGGCATACAGAAATCTGAAAAAACAGGGAAAAAACTAAAAAAAACAGTGGAAATTTTCGTAGCTTTCTGCTATGATACTATATTGTATGGACATCGGCACGACAACCTGTCCATGCGGAACGGAGGAAATAACAAATGACTGTGAAAAGCTGCGAGAAACTGGAAAAGAGCAGGGTCGCACTGACCATCGAGACGAGCGCCGAGGAATTCGAGGCCGCCGTCAACAAAGCGTATCTGAAGATGCGCGGTAAGATCAACGTACCCGGCTTCCGCGTGGGTAAGGCCCCCCGTAAGATCATCGAGAAGATGTACGGCGCCGAGGTCTTTTATGAGGAAGCCGTGAATATCATTCTCCCCGACGCCTATGAGGCCGCCGTGAAGGAGCAGGAACTGAACGTCGTCGGCTATCCCGAGGTGGAGCTGGAGAGCTGTACCAAGGACGGTGTGGTGTTCAAGTGCACCGTGGCCATATACCCTGAGGTGAAGCTGGGCCAGTACAAGGGCCTGGAGGCGCCTAAGGCGGAGGTCAAGGTGGCTGCTGCCGATGTGAACGCTCGGCTGAAAGAGATGGCGGACCGCAACAGCCGTCTGGTCTCCGTGGACCGCGCCGTGAAGAAGGGCGACACCGCGGATATCGATTTTGAGGGCTTTGATAATGGCAAGGCATTCGATGGCGGCAAGGGTGAGAACTTTGATCTGGAGATCGGCTCCGGCAGCTTTGTCCCCGGTTTCGAGGACCAGCTGATCGGCATGAAGGCCGGCGAGGAGAAGGATATCGACATCACCTTCCCCGAGAACTACACCCCTGAGCTGGCCGGCAAGCCCGTGATCTTCCATGTGAAGATCAACGAGGTCAAGGTCAAGGAAGTCCCCGCCATTGACGACGAGTTTGCCAAGGATGTGTCCGAGTTTGACACGCTGAAGGACCTGAAGGCCGATATTAAAAAGAAGATGACCGTCGAGCGCACCGAGGCTGCCCAGCGCGCCTTTGAGGACGTGCTGATGGCCAAGGTGGCCGAGAGCGTCGAGGCCGAGATCCCCACCGAGATGGTGGAGCTGCAGGCCGCCCAGATGACCGAGGGCTTCAAGCAGCAGCTGGCCTCTCAGGGCATCCCCTTCGACCAGTATCTGAAGATGACCAATACCACCGAGGCCGACTTTACCAAGCAGGCCTACGGCCCTGCCGAGCAGCAGGTGAAGATGGATCTGGCCGTCAAGGCGATCATCGATGCCGAGAAGTTGGATGCCACCGACGACGAGGTGGAGGCTGAGATGAAGAACGTGGCCGACAAATACGGTATGGATCTGGATACCGTGAAGAAGTATCTGCGCCCCGAGGAAGTGAAGGAGCAGGTCATCCGTGAGAAGGTCATCAAGGTCGTGGCAGACAGCGCCAAGGCTGTGGCCCCCGCTGAGGAGAAGGCCGAGCTGGAGGCCGAGGGCGAGATCGTGGAGAAGCCCGCCAAGAAGCCTGCGGCTAAGAAGACCGCCAAGAAGGACGCGGAGTAATTCGCTGTATACAAGAGAGAAAAGCCGGCGCGGCGGGGTGAAAACATTTCCCCCGCCGCCGCGGGCTCTTATGAAAAACACAGTCGGGTGGGTATAATCAGGCATCTATCATACAGGAGGTATTTTTTATGAGCTTAGTCCCTTACGTTGTGGAGCAGACCAACCGCGGTGAGCGTTCCTATGACATTTTCTCCCGCTTGCTCAACGACCGTATCGTATTCCTGGGCGAAGAGGTGAATGATACCACCGCCAGCCTCGTCGTGGCACAGCTTCTCTATCTCGAGGCGCAGGACCCCGACAAGGATATTCAGATGTATATCAACAGCCCCGGCGGCAGCGTGACCGCCGGTATGGCCATTTATGACACCATGCAGTACATTAAGTGCGACGTGTCCACCATCTGCATCGGCATGGCCGCCAGCATGGGTGCGTTCCTGCTGTCCAGCGGTGCCAAGGGAAAGCGCATCGCGCTGCCCAACGCGGAGATCATGATCCACCAGCCCTCCGCCGGTACCCAGGGCAAGGTCACGGATATGGAGATCGATGTGGAGCATTTCCTGAAGATCAAGCAGCGCCTGAACAAGATCATGGCGGAGAATACCGGCAAGACGCCGGAGCAGATCAAGACGGATTCCGAGCGCGACAACTGGATGATCGCGGAGGAGGCCCGGGAATACGGTCTGGTGGATAAGGTCATATATAAGAGGTAAAAACGAATGGCAGAAGATAAGAAGGCCCTGCGCTGCTCGTTCTGCGGCAAGCCGGAGAGTCAGGTCCATCGCATGATTCAGGGTCCCGGTGTCCGAATTTGCGACGAGTGCGTCCAGCTGTGCATGGATATCCTGAACGACGGCTACACCACGGCCGCCGACGGTATAGACAGCATGGACGAGTTGCCTACGCCCAAGGAGATACACGACGTGCTGGACCAGTATGTTATCGGGCAGGAGGCAGCCAAGGTGGCGCTGTCCGTGTCGGTGTACAACCACTACAAGCGCATTTATTTCGGCGGCGACGAGGATGTGGAGCTGCAGAAAAGCAATATCCTGATGATCGGTCCTACCGGCTCCGGCAAGACGCTGTTTGCCCAGACGCTGGCGCGGGTGCTGAAGGTCCCCTTTGCCATTGCCGATGCCACCACACTGACCGAGGCCGGCTATGTGGGTGACGACGTAGAGAATATACTGCTGCGCCTTTTGCAGGCGGCGGATTTCGACGTAGAGCTGGCCGAGCGGGGCATCATCTACGTGGATGAGATCGACAAGATCGCTCGGAAGAGCGAGAATACGTCCATCACACGCGATGTGTCCGGCGAGGGCGTGCAGCAGGCGCTGCTGAAGATATTGGAGGGCACTGTTGCCAATGTGCCGCCCCAGGGAGGGCGCAAGCACCCCCATCAGGAGTTCATCCAGCTGGATACCAGCAACATCCTGTTTATCTGCGGCGGCGCCTTCGACGGTCTGGAAAAGATCATCGAGGACCGGGTGGGCAAGCGCAGCATGGGGTTTGAGAATGCGGTGCAGAGCAAAAAAGAGCGCCATACCGGCGAACTGTTCCAGCAGGTCCAGCCCCACGATCTGCTGAAGTTCGGCATCATCCCCGAGTTGGTAGGCCGTATGCCGGTCATCACCGCCCTGCAGGGGCTGACCCGGGAGGATCTGGTGCGGATAATCACCGAGCCGAAGAACGCGCTGGTGAAGCAGTACCAGAAGCTGCTCAGCTACGATGGCGTGGAGCTGCATTTCGATCAGGATGCGCTGGAGGCGGTGGCGGACACCGCGCTGGCACGGAACATCGGCGCGCGCGGTCTGCGGGCGGTGATGGAGGGACTGCTGACCAAGGTCATGTACGATGTGCCCTCCGACCCCACCATCACCGATGTGACCATTACAAAGGCGTGTGTGGACGGGAATGCCGAGCCCACGGTGCTGCACGACCCGGAAAAGGTGGCGCAGCGCGCTAAATTCAAGACCGGCACGGCGGAGAAGACCTCCACCGCCCCGGCGTCTTAACAGAGACTCAGACTGCCGGAAAAGCCAAGGCTTTTCCGGCAGTTCGGATACTACCCTTTTCCCAACGCCCGCCGTCCGGCGGGAGAAAGGAGGCAACTATGGAAACGATCACCCGGAACATTCCGGTGCTGGCACTGCGCGGCTTGACGGCTTTCCCCGGGCAGACGGTGTCCTTTGACGCGGAGCGCGATATCTCCATCTTCGCTCTGGACAACGCCATGGAGAATGACCGCCGGCTGCTGGCGATGACGCAGAAGGACCTGTCCACGGCGGAGCCGGGAGAGGAGGATCTGTACACCATCGGCACGGTGTGTCATATTTTGCAGATCATCAAGACCTCGGACACTACGGTGCGTGTCATCGCGGAGGGCGAGAGCCGGGCGCGGCTGCACCGGCTGTGGCAGAAAAAACCGTTTTTGCAGGCCCAGGCCGAGCTGCTGCCCGAGATGGCGGCCCGCCATACGGCCCGCAGCGAGGCGCTGATACGCCGGACCTATGTGCTCTTCGGTGAATACCGCGAGCTGGCCAACGGCATCGGCGAAGACTTCGCCGCCGCGGTGCTGGACTGCAGTGATACCGGCCGTCTGGCCGACCTGATCGCCCAGAATATCACCCTGCGGCACCAGGACCGCCAGCGGGTGCTGGAGGAGCTGCACCCGGATAAGCGTCTGCGTATCGTCAACGATATCCTGACCCATGAGGTGGATGTCATCTCACTGGAGAGCGAAATGGAGCAGAAGGTACGCCGCCGCGTGGCCCAGGTACAGAAGGACATGATCCTGCGGGAGCAGGTGAAGGTATTGCAGCATGAGCTGGGGGATGACGGCGACGAGGAACTGGGGGAGTACGCCGCCAGGATACAGGCGGCGGACCTGCCGGACGAGATACATACCAAGCTGACAAAAGAGGTGGAGCGCCTGGGCAAGCAGCCCTTCGGCAGCGCCGAGGCCTCGGTGATACGCAACTATCTGGATGTGTGCCTGGAGCTGCCTTGGCACAAGCTTACCCGGGAGAGGGCGGATGTGGCGCAGGCCCGAAAGATACTGGACAAGGACCACTACGGCCTGGATAAGGTCAAGCAGCGCATTTTGGAGTTTATCGCCGTGCGGCAGCTGAACCCGGACGCCAAGGGCAGGATACTCTGCCTGGTGGGGCCTCCCGGCGTGGGAAAGACCTCCGTGGCCCTGTCCGTGGCCAAGGCCATGAACCGCAAGTGCGCCCGGCTGAGTCTGGGCGGCGTGCGGGACGAGGCGGATATCCGCGGCCACCGCAAGACGTATATCGGCGCTATGCCCGGCCGCATTATCGAGGCCCTGACCCGCGCCGGTACCATGAACCCTCTGCTGGTGCTGGATGAGATCGACAAGCTGGCCAGCGATATGCGGGGCGACCCGGCTTCGGCCCTGCTGGAGGTACTGGATAGTGAGCAGAACGGGGCTTTCCGCGACCACTTCATCGAGCTGCCTGTGGACCTGAGCCGCGTGATGTTCATCACCACCGCCAACACCACGTCCACCATACCCCGTCCGCTGCTCGACCGCATGGAGGTCATCGAGCTGGGCAGCTACACCGACGAGGAAAAGCTGCACATCGCCCGCGAGCATCTGCTGCCCAAGCAGCTGAAGGAGAACGGCATCCGCCGCGGCCAGCTGCGCCTGGACGATGAAGCCCTGCGGGCCATCATTACCGACTATACCAAGGAGTCCGGCGTCCGCACACTGGAGCGCCAGCTGGGCAAGCTGTGCCGCCGCGCCGCCATGCGTTTGGTGGAAACGGGCGTAAAGCGCATAGACATTACAGCTAAGAGCCTGCGTGAATTCCTGGATACGCCGCCCTATGCCCAGGATACCCGCAGCAAGATTGACCAGATCGGTGTTGTCAACGGCCTGGCGTGGACCGAAGTGGGCGGCGAGCTGCTGGAGGTGGAGGCCGGTGTGATGGACGGCACCGGCAAGCTGGAGCTTACCGGCAATCTGGGCCAGGTGATGCAGGAGTCCGTAAAGGCGGCCTATACCTGCCTGCGGAGTCGTGCCGCCGAGCTGGGCATTGCCCCGGATTTCTATAAGACCAAGGACATTCATGTCCACTTCCCGGAGGGCGCGGTGCCCAAGGATGGCCCCTCCGCCGGCATCGCTATCGCCACGGCTATGCTGTCGGCCCTGACGGGCCGCGCCGTGCGCCATGACGTGGCTATGACCGGCGAGGTGACGCTGCGGGGCCGCGTGCTGCCCATCGGCGGCCTGCGGGAAAAGACCATGGCGGCCAAGCGCAGCGGCATCCGGACCGTCATCATTCCCCGGGAAAACGAGAAGGATCTGGCGGACATCGATCCCGCCGTACGGGAGGCGCTGCGCTTTATCACTGCCGAGACGGTGGACGCCGTGTTTGCCCATGCACTGACCCTGCCGAAAAAAGAGGCGGCGGTGGAGCATCTGGCGGTGATGGGTAGTCCGGCTATGCAGGAGGTGCGTCATGGCGATCAACTTTAATAAGGCGGAGTTCGTGCTCTCGGCCGTAAGGGCGGAGACATTTATCCGCGACGGAAAGCCCCAGGTCACCTTCGCGGGGCGCAGCAACGTGGGCAAGTCCTCCGTCATTAACCGGCTGCTGGGCCGCAAGAATTTCGCCCGGGTGGGCGCTACCCCTGGCAAGACCAGCCAGATCAACTATTTTGACATCGACGGCAGGCTATACTTCACCGACCTGCCCGGCTACGGCTATGCCAAGGTCTCCAAGGAGGAGCGCGACCGCTGGGGCCGCCTGATGGAGCGTTACTTCGCCGAGGAGGGGCTCATTACCCTGGGCGTGCTGATCGTGGATGCGCGGCACAAGCCCACCGCCGATGACGTGACCATGTGCGACTGGTTCAAGGGCACCGGCTGCCCGGTCATCGTCGTGGCCAACAAGCTGGACAAGCTGAAAAAGAGCGAGATCGAGCCAAATCTGACCCTGATCCGCCAGACGCTGACCCTGCCGGAGGAGGCGCTGCTGATCCCCTTTTCCGCCGAGAAGGGCACCGGCAAAACGGAGCTCCTGGCAGCCATCAGCGAGATATGCGCCAAATAAAGCAAAACCTCCGGCTCAGCCGGAGGTTTTGCACTTTGCGCGGGGGAGGCGGGGAGATCGTTTCCGTTACTTTCGCGGATGTACGAACTCCGCCAGCATGGCGCCGCCCAGCACCATAGCCGCGTCCAGCCAGCGGGCGGGGTCAGCGTTTCGCCCAGCAGCACGGAGAAAAACACGGCGCTCCGTGTACCGCCGGCAACGCCGTTGAGTATCACCACGCCGTTCAGGCCGAACAGCAGCAGGGGCGAGAGGTATTTCACATATGGGTATCTTGTGTGCCATAGCGCGGCGCTCCTCTTAGAAAATCGTGGTTTTCGCAAATTGACATTATCATAATACGGTGTTATCCTTGCGTAAAGAGAAAAGTATGCGATCGGGATCCGGCGGCGGAACACTTTTTGCCACTGTGCGCTCACCGAATGAAATGATAAAAATTTTTCAGAGATAAAGAAAGATTTTCAGGAAAAATGCGAAAAAGGACTGTTAACTGTCCTAAACGTATGGTATAATCCAAGGTGAACAAGCAAGCAACGCGCCGCCGGCGGCGGACGCGGCGACATTTCAAACAGGAGGTTTTGCAAATGGAAACTTACGGACTGGAAAAGCTGGGTATCATCAACGCCAAGGCGGTCTATCGTAATCTGACCCCCGCACAGCTGACCGAGCACGCGCTTTGCCGCGGCGAGGGTACGCTGTCCAACACCGGCGCCCTGGTGGTCAAGACCGGGAAATACACCGGCCGCAGCGCCAATGACAAGTTTATCGTGGACACCCCTGCCGTCCATGACGACATCGCCTGGGGCAAGGTGAACCGTCCTATCGAGAAGGCCAAGTTCGATGCCATCCGCGCCAAGGTCATCGCCTATCTGCAGGGCAAGGAGATCTTTATCTTTGACGGCTTTGCCGGCGCCGATCCCAAGTACACCAAGGCCTTCCGCATCGTCAACGAGCTGGCCAGCCAGAATCTCTTTATCCACCAGCTCCTGCGCCGCTCCACGGCCGAGCAGCTGAAGGATTTTAAGGAGGATTATACCATCATCGCCGCTCCCGGCTTCAAGTGCATCCCGGAGATCGACGGCACCCGCAGCGAGGCCGCCATTCTGGTGGACTACGAGGCCCACGAGGTGGTGATCTGCGGCACCCAGTACGCCGGCGAGATCAAGAAGTCCGTCTTCTCCGTGATGAACTATGTGCTGCCCAAGCAGGGCGTGTTCCCCATGCACTGCTCCGCCAACATCGGCAAGAACGGCGACAGCGCCGTGTTCTTCGGCCTGTCCGGCACCGGCAAGACCACGCTGTCCGCCGATCCCAACCGTATGCTCATCGGCGATGACGAGCACGGTTGGGCGGACGACTCCGTCTTCAACTTCGAGGGCGGCTGCTACGCCAAGTGCATCAACCTGAGCCCCGAGGGTGAGCCGGAGATCTACAATGCCATCAAGTTCGGCGCGCTGGTAGAGAACGTGGTCATGGATCCCGACACCCGCGAGTTCGACTTCGACGACGACTCCCTGGCCGTCAACTCCCGCGTGGGCTATCCCGTGGAGTATATCCCCAACGCCGAGCTGTCCGGCATGAGCCCCAGCGTTCCCAAGACGGTCATCTTCCTGACCGCCGATGCCTACGGTGTGTTGCCCCCCATCAGCAAGCTGGATAAGAACCAGGCCATGTACTACTTCGTCTCCGGCTTTACCTCCAAGGTAGCCGGCACGGAGATCGGCGTCACCGAGCCTGTGCCTACCTTCTCCACCTGCTTCGGCGAGCCCTTCCTGCCCCTGGATCCCTCTGTCTATGCCGCCATGCTGGCCGACAAGGTGGAGAAGGCCGGCGCGAAGGTTTATCTGGTCAACACCGGCTGGAACGGTACCGGCAAGCGCATGAAGCTCAGCTACACCCGCGCTATGGTCACCGCCGCCCTCACCGGTGAGATTGAGAAGAGTGTGTTCGTCACCGATCCTACCTTCGGCGTGCAGGTGCCTACCAGTATCGAGGGCGTGCCCAGTGAGCTGCTGATCCCCGAGAACACCTGGGAGGACAAGGCGGCCTATCAGGCGAGCTGCAAGAAGCTGGCCGCCAGCTTTGTGGAGAACTTTAAGAAGTACACCCACATGAGCGACGAGGTCGTGGCCGCCGGCCCCAAGGCGTAAGTACGCTATCGACAAAGGCACCCTGCGAGGGTGCCTTTGCTTTGCTAAAAAAATTCCCCGACATCGTCGGGGAATTTTTTTAAGTAACTTTAAGGTGCATTTCAGCTACCTGCGCTATGCTTATCTCACAGCAGAGGAATGCTTACTTCTTCAGCGCGTTCACAGCCGCCCGCAGGGCGTCCACGTGCTCCTGCTTTGTGGCCCAGCTGGCGCAGAAGCGCACGCCGGAGTGCGTCTCGTCCACACGCTCCCAGTACTCATAGCCGAAGCTTTTGCCCAGAATGGCCAGCTCGTCATCCGACATGATGGGATACTGCTGGTTGGTGGGGGAGTCGAACAGCAGGGGATAGCCCGCGGAGACGAAAATGTCCCGGATCTGATGAGCCATCTCGATGGCGTGGCGGGAGATCTTGAAATACAGGTCGTCGGTGAACAGCGTGTCGAACTGAACGCCCAGCAGCCGGCCCTTGGCCATGCGGCCGCCCCGCTGCTTCATAATAAAGCGGAAATCCTTTTTCAGATTTTCGTTCATGATGACAACGGCTTCGCCGAACAGGGCGCCCACCTTGGTGCCACCGATGTAGAACACATCGCACAGCCGCGCGATCTCTGGCAGCGTCATGTCGCTCTCCTCTGCCATCAGGCCATAGCCCAGCCGTGCGCCGTCAATGAACAGCGGCAGGCCGTACCGGCGGCAGGTGTCATACAGCGCCGTCAGCTCCGCCTTGGTATACAGCGTGCCGCCCTCAGTGGGGTGGGAGATGTACACCATACCGGGCTGGACGATGTGCTCCGTGGACTCATCGTTTCTGTGCCACTCCACATAGTCCTGCACCTGCTGCGCAGTGATCTTGCCGTTGGTGGTGGGCAGGGTGATGACCTTATGGCCCGTGGACTCGATGGCACCGGCCTCATGGCAGTTGATGTGACCGCTGACGGCGGAAATCACGCCCTGCCAGGGCCGCAGGATAGCGGCGATGACGGTGGTGTTGGTCTGGGTGCCGCCCACCAGAAAATGCACGTCGGCCTCCGGGGCCTGGCAGGCGGTCTTGATCTTCTCACGCGCCGCCTCACAGTATTCGTCCTCGCCGTAGCCCACGGTCTGTACCATGTTCGTCTCGGCCAGCCTGACCATGATAGAGGGGTGCGCGCCCTCCAGATAATCACTGTTGAAATAGATCATTGTGGTTCTCCTTTATCTTTTTGATGGAACGGAGCCGGCGGCTCCGCCGTCTATACGGCAGCCAACATTTCTATTGTAATCCCTGGTTTCTCAGAAGTAAAGAGAAACTGTTACAATTTCATTACATCTTGTCTATATCCCTTGCACCGAACGAAAAAACCTGTTACAATACCCAACGATAAGGAGGCGTGTACCCATGAACGATGCACCCAAGAGAAGATCCCGTGTGCAGCAGGAGCAGCCGGCCGAGCGTACCGGCAGTCACCGCAGCAGAAGGAGCCGCGGCGGCAGAAAGAACGGAAAAGCCCTGTATTACGCCGTTTTGGTGATCCTGGTGGGCGTGCTGGTGTTCTCGTCCGTCAAGATCATTTCGTATCTGAAGGAACAGAAGGACACCGAGAGGATCAACGACAATATCAATCAGGACTTCATCAGTCCGGACGATACCGCCGGCGATACCGACACCGATGGCGACGGCACCGACGGCGACAGCCAGGAGACGCAGAAGCCTGTCAAGAAGGATGAAGAGAGCATCAAGGTGGACTTCACCGCCATGCAGGCCAAGTACCCCGACGTGGTGGGCTATGTGTATAGCGCCAATACGACGCTGCAGCTGCCCATCGTGCAGTCCGCGGACGAGGGCGGCGAGTACTATCTGTACCGCGATATCGACGGCAAGGACAACAAGAACGGCACCGTCTTCCTGGATATCCGCTGCAACTCTGACTTCACCTCTCAGAACAACCTCATCTACGGCCACAATATGAAGACCGGCATGATGTTCGCGTCCCTGATGAACTACAAGAGCCAGAGCTATTACGAGGCGCATCCCTACTTCTATCTGTACACCCCCAACCAGACCTACAAGGTCAACCTGTTTGCCGGTTGTATTGTGGATCATGACGCCGATGTGTATGCCACCTCTCTCAGCGACAGCTATCTCCAGCAGTGTATCAACGAGTCCACCTTCAAGTCCGGCTCCGGTGTGCCCACGGGCAGCATCCTGACCCTGAGCACCTGCGACTACGATTTTGATAATGCCCGCTACGTCCTCATGGGCGAACTGATCCCCGTTAAAAATCCTGCCGACACCAGCAGCGAGGGTTAAAAAATGTCGTTATACGAAAAAGACCGCCGAAAGGCGGTCTTTTTTGCTCGCTACAGATAATGCTCTACTCCGTCAGCTCCAACACCACCGGACAGTGGTCACTGCCGGTGATTTCCGGCCAGATATCCGCATTCTTCACCCGGGGCATCAGCCGTGCTGACACGATAAAGTAGTCAATACGCCACCCCGCGTTGTTCTCCCGTGCGTGAAAGCGGTAGCTCCACCAGGAGTACGCCCCGGTCCGCTTTGGATACAGCGCCCGGAACGTGTCCACGAACCCGCTGCTCAGCAGCTGCGTCATTTTGTCCCGTTCCTCGTCGGAGAAGCCTGGGTTCATCCGGTTGGACTGGGGATTTTTCAGATCGATCTCCTGATGGGCCACGTTCAGGTCCCCGCAGTACACCACCGGCTTTTTGGCATCCAGTTCCAAGAGGTATTCCCGCAGGTCGTCCTCCCACGCCATCCGGTAGTCCAGCCGTGCCAGCTGGTCCTTGGAATTGGGCGTGTAGCAGCACACCAGAAAGAAATCCTCGTACTCCGCCGTGATGACCCGTCCCTCATGCCGGTGGATATCCTCGCCAAAGTCGTATGTCACCGCCAGCGGCTCCCGTCGGGTGAAAACAGCCGTGCCGGAATATCCGGCCTTGTCGGCGCTGTTCCAGAATCGGTGATAGCCCTCCAGCTCAAACTGCGCCTGCTCCGGCCGCATCTTCGTCTCCTGCAGACAGATGACATCCGCGTCCGCAAGGGCGCAGAAGGCCAGGAAACCTTTATTCAGACAGGCCCGCAGCCCGTTCACATTCCATGAGATCAGACGCATAGGTGTGTTCCTCCGCTGTTTTTCATCAGCATACCACAACTTTTGTCGTGGTACAACCAAAACCTCCGGCGAAGCCGGAGGTTTTGGCGTATTTGTAGTTTTTGGCCACCTTTGGGGTCGTATCATTCCCACTCCACCGTTGCCGGCGGCTTGGAGGTGATGTCATAGCAAATTCTGTTGATGTGCTTCACCTCACCCACGATCCGGCCGGAGACCTTGTCCAGCAGCTCATAGGGCAGGCGGGACCAGGTGGCTGTCATAAAGTCCTGGCTCTGCACGGCCCGCAGCGCCAGCGTGTAGTCGTAGGTGCGCTCGTCGCCCATGACGCCCACGCTCCGCAGATCGGTCAGCACTGCGAAGAACTGGCTGGTGGTGCGGTCCAGACCGGCCAGCTTCATCTCCTCCCGGAAGATGGCGTCCGCCTCCCGCAGAATGGTCAGCTTTTCCTCGGTGATATCGCCGATAACGCGGATGGCCAGACCGGGACCAGGGAAGGGCTGCCGCCACACCAGCTCGTCCGGCAGACCCAGCTCGGTGCCCAGCTTCCGCACCTCATCCTTGAACAGCCGCCGCAGCGGCTCCACGATCTCCTTGAAATCCACGTAGTCCGGCAGGCCGCCCACGTTATGGTGGCTCTTGATGACCACGCTCTCTCCGCCCAGGCCGGACTCCACCACGTCGGGATAGATGGTGCCCTGAGCCAAGAAGTCCACCGCGCCGATCTTCTTGGCCTCTTCCTCAAAGACCCGGATGAATTCCTCGCCGATGATCTTCCGCTTGTGCTCCGGCTCGGTAACGCCAGCCAGCTTGCTCAGGAAGCGCGGTCCCGCGTTGACGCGGCGCACATCCACGTGGAACTGATGCTTCATCACCTGCTCCACCTGGTCGCCCTCGTCCTTCCGCAGCAGTCCGTGGTCCACGAAAATGCACGTCAGCTGATCGCCCACCGCCCGCTGCAAAAGCGCTGCCGCCACCGAACTGTCCACGCCGCCGGACAGCGCCAAAAGCACGCGGCCGTCGCCGATCTGCCGCCGGCACTCCGCCACGGCTTCGTCCAGATAGGACGCCATGGTCCACTCGGCGCTGAAGCCGCATACCTTGTACAGGAAGTTTTCCAGCACCTGCATACCGTACTCCGTGTGCTGTACCTCCGGGTGGAACTGCACGCCATACAGCTTCCGATCCGCGTTTTCCACAGCGGCGAAGCCGCAGCCGTCGGTGGTCGCGATGACCTTAAAGCCCGGGGCGATACGCTCCACCTCCACGCCGTGGCTCATCCAGCACACGGACGTCTCCGGCACACCGGCAAACAGGGGGGAGGCCGTGTGGGTCAGCTGGATCTTGCCATACTCCCGCGTCTCCGCCTTGCGGCACTGACCGCCCAGCAGCTGCATCATCAGCTGCTGTCCGTAGCAGATGCCCAGCACGGGGATGCCCATTTCAAACAGCGCTCTGTCCACCATGGGGGCGTTGGGCTCGAACACGGTGGCGGGGCCGCCGGTGAGGATCAGCGCATCTGGCCCAAAGGCGCGGATATCCGCCATGCTCAGCCGATAGGACTTGATCTCGCAGTATACGCCGCACTCACGGACACGCCGTGCCACCAGCAGGTTATACTGCCCGCCGAAATCCAGAACCAGCACCTTTTTCATGTCAGTCGTCCTCCCGGAAGCGGATCACGCCGTTCTCGGCGCTGTCGATAACGGCCAGGGATTTGATGGGATAGCCCTCCCGGCGCAGGCTGTCGCCGCCGTCCTGAAAGCCCTTCTCCACCGCCACGCCGATGCCCGCCAGCTGCGCGCCGGCCTTGTTCACGATGTCGATCAGGCCGCGCATGGCGTAGCCCTTGGCCATGAAGTCGTCAATGATGAGAACCTTGTCGTCCTTGGTGATCCAGTCCTGGCTCACCAGCAGTGTGACCTTTTTCTTGTAGGTGTAAGAAAAAATATCACTCTGGTACAGACCGCCCTCGATGTTGTCGCTCTTGGCCTTCTTGGCAAAGACCATGGGTACACCATACCGTTCGGCGCAGATCGTCGCCAGCGCAATACCGCTGGCCTCTGCCGTAAGCACCATCGTGATATTTTTTACGTCAAAATACTTGGCAAACTCGTCCGCCAGATCCCGCATCAGCGCCGTGTCGACGCGATGGTTCAAAAAACCGTCCACCTTGATGATGTTACCGGGCAGGACGCGGCCCTCCCGCAGGATACGCTCCTTCAGCTGCTGCATGACCACCACTTCCTCTCGTGAGATATAGTACACCTACTATACCTGATTTCGCAGGGAAAAGCGACAGGGAAAAACGGAGAACTATTTAGGCGTGTTTTGCTGTTTTTTGTGGGTTTTACCGGAGCGAAAAGCCCTGCTCATAGCTTGGATAAGCTGTCCTTGACAAAGTCCGTGAACCGCTCCGCGGCAGCGGACTGGGGCACATCGCTCAGCAGGCACATATCCACGCTGCGGGCCGGTATCTCAAAGGAGGTCTTCAGCTTTTTCAACCGTCCGCTGTCCAGCTCCTTCCGGACAAACTCCTCCGTCACGCCGGCCACACCGAAGCCGATGGCCGCCAGATCCACCAGCAGGCTCCGGGCGCCCAGCTCGATCTCCGGGTTCAGCTTCAGCCCATTCTGCAAAAAGAACCGTTCCAGATACAAACGGCTGGAGGCCTTGCGCTCCAGCAGGATCAGCGGGAACGCCGCGATCTCCTCCAGCGTGTATACGTGCCGGAAGTCACAGGGATACTCCGCCCCCGCTACAAAGATAGCGTGGGTGTCGAAGCAGGGATATATCCGCAGTCCGGCATCGTCCGCCGGTGTGCTGGCAAAGGCGATGTCCACCTTGCCGGAGCGCAGCAGCCCCAGCACCTTGTGGCTTCGTCCGGATACGATCTGGATGTGGATGGCAGGGTGCCGCTTGTGGAACGTGTCCAGATACGGCAGCAGGAACTGGCTGGTCACGGTGTCGCTGGCGCCGATGGTCAGCTGTCCCATCTGCAATTCCCGGGTCTGGCTCAGCTTTTCCTCGCCCGTCTCCAGCAGGCCCATGGCGCTGCGGACGTACTCATATAGCATCTGCCCCTCGGCGGTCAGCGTCACGCCACGGCTGTTCCGCGCGAACAGACGGGTCTGCAGGTCGCGCTCCAGCTGCTTGATGGACTGGCTCACCGCCGACTGGGAGATATACAGTGCCTGTGCCGCGGCCGTGATGTTGCCCACCTCAGCGACCTCCTTAAAAACCCGGTACAGCTCCAGCTTTACGGACATAAAAACCGCCTCCTATTAGTTCCGGTGATAGCACCGCAAAAAAATCGTTGCTCTGATTATAGCAGATTTTTTGCCGAATACAAGAGGAAATTGTACCGCGCATGGCAATTTCCCTTGCATACGCAGCCGCGGTGTGGTAAGATGAGTGCTGTTGAGAAAAGGAGGGCGCTTATGAACCGACTGAAAGATATCTGGGGCGGACAGGATGACATGAACCGTGTGCTGTTCCTCATCGCCGTCGCCGTCTTTGTCTGGAGCCTGATCGAGGGCCACGGTATGTACGGTGCCCTGCTGGCCGTCGTGGTCCTGTTCCTGATGGTCAGTCGTCACGGTCAGCGCATCAAGCGCTTCGGCCGCCTGTACGGCACGCTCTATTTCCCCATGCCGGACGGAGAACTCGTCCCCCGTACCTTTGAGCAGGTGAAGACCGAGTATCTCCACGGCGCCCAGGGCCGCTATGCCGGCCGCGCGGTGGAGCTGCGTTTCCCCTGGTGGTATCTGAACAGCGCCGGGGAGATCGACACCGGATTCGGCCTCACCGTCCGCCTTGCGGGCAGCGCAGAGCTGCTGGACGAGGCGAAGCGCCTGCGCCGGGGCGACTGTGTCCGCCTGACCGGTACCCTGGTGGCTGAGAGCAAAAACTACTTCTGCGTCGGCGAAGTGGAGACGCTGGAACGCATCTCCGAAAAAGATCTGTACCCACTCAAAAAGAAATAAACGCAAAAACCACACAAAGGAGAGTATCACTATGAGCTTTATGATCGAGACGTCCGCACGTCACATCCACCTGACCCAGGAGACTGTGGAAAAGCTGTTCGGCGCAGGCTATCAGCTGACCATCCGCAAGCCCCTGTCCTATCCCGGCCAGTACGCCTGCAACGAGCGCCTGACCATCGTCGGCCCCAAGAAGGAGATGGCCAACGTGTCCATCCTGGGCCCCACCCGTAAGGCGGACCAGGTGGAGGTTTCCGCCACGGACGCCCGCACCCTGGGCATCGACGCCCCCATCCGCGAAAGCGGCGACGTGAAGGGCTCCGGCGCCTGTAAGCTGATCGGGCCTGCCGGCGAGGTGGAGTTGTCCGAGGGCGTCATCGTGGCGAAGCGCCATCTGCACGTCACCGAGGAGGATGCCGCCGCCATGGGCATCAAGAACGGCGAGATCATCAAGGTCGCCTGCGGCGGCGAAGGCCGCAAGCTGATCTTCGACGATGTAGTTGTCCGCGTCAATGTGGGCGGTGCTACCACTATGCACATCGACACCGACGAGTCCCAGGCTGCCAATGGCCCCACCGTGGGCGAGCTGGTCCGCTGACAAGCGCAAAAAATGACCGCCCGTAAGGGCGGTCATTTTTTGCGCGCTTTTACCGCACCGTCAGCAGCTCCACGTTTCCGCTGACCGTCTTGAATTCCCACGCGGCGTCCTTCACCGTAGTGAAGGTCACGTCGCTGCTGAGCTTGCCGCTGGTGGTCTTAAATTCCACCGGCAGGGGAGAGGGCAGCGTGCTGAGATCGCACAGCTGCATGACGATGCTCCCGCTGCTGGTTTCTGCTTCCAGCTCTGTCGGCATGATGTCCAGCGCCAGGTCAATGCTGCCGCTGACGCTGTCCGCCTCCAGCTTTTGGGTGCGGACGCTTCCGCTGATGCTTCCGCTGGTAGTGGACAGGGATATCTCCCCGGCGTTGGCCGCATAGACACTGATTGCGCCGCTGACCGAGGTCACATCCAACTCACTCAGTGAAAGCGTGTCCTCGTCCGTCAGATCCACGGACACACCTGCGCTGACGGCGTCAATGTCCAGTCCATACAGCACCATGCTCCGGGGCAGCTTCACGGTCAGGATCTTTTCCTCTGTGGAGCTCATAAGCTGCGGCTGTGAACGGATCTCCAGTTCGCTGTCGTCCTCGTCCACCCGCCATTCCATCTGCAGCGTCACGTCACTGCCATCGGCAAGTGTCTCCGACAACTGTATGCCCTCACCGTCGTACAGCTCCACATTCACCTGTCCGCTGACCCATTCAATGTCGATGGCGCGAAATCCGTTCAGCTGCACCACATCCGTGTTGCCCAGCGTATAGCCTGCGTCCGGCGTATAGGTCGCGCTGTCTGTTACGCTGCCGTCCGTGCGGTGCTGTTCGCCGCATCCCGCCAGCGTAAGGACCATCACCAGCGCCAGCGCTGACCAAAGTGTTTTCCGCATAGGATACCTCCTTGTTATCGTCTCAGCTTGTCCCAAATGCAGATCGTTCCCGTCTCTCTTGTTCGGTTCATATCGATGACCCGCTGGTTCCGGCTGCCCCGGAACTGCAGCGAGATATCCTTCAGTTCCTTCATAAACCGTCCGTCCACCAGCACGTCGATGCACGCGAGCATAGCGTCCGTCGCCTCGCACCGGGGGTAGCTGCCGTCTGTCAGCAGCTCGTCGTCCAGCCGGAACCCGGTAAAGCACCATATGGTCTTGCCCGGATACTTCGCCTTGACCTCCCGCAGTAGCGGCAGGGGCTCCCGCTGGTTCCGCGGCTCGAAAGGCTCGCCGCCCAGCACCGTCAGTCCGTTTACAAAGGGCTTGTCCAGCTCCGCGAATATCTCCGCCTTGGTGTCCTCCGTGAATTCCTTTCCGTAGCCAAAATCCCACGTCTGGGGCTGAAAGCAGTCCGGGCAGTGGTTGGTGCAGCCGGATACGAACAGCGTCACCCGCACGCCGATACCGTTGGCAATATCACATTTCTTCAATTCTCCGTAATGCATGGAACGACCTCCTGACCCTGAGTATAGACCACAAAGGTTAAAATAGTATTAAAATAGAGATGAAAAATAAAAGGGGAAAAAGCAAGGCGAAAAACAGGGGCGGGCATAAGCCCGCCCCGCATTTGAAGAGAATTACAGGTGCAGTACGCGGTCCTTGATCTCCTGCGTCCGCCCCTGATTCCAGAACTGTGTGCCGATGTAGCCGCAGGTCCGCCGGGCCACGTTCATCTTGTCCTGATCCGTGTTGCCGCACTGGGGGCATTTCCAGATCAGCTTGCCGTCCTCCTCGACCACCTCGATCTCACCGTCCCAGCCGCACACCTGGCAGTAGTCGCTCTTGGTGTTCAGCTCCGCATAGATGATGTGATCGTAGATGAACTTCATCACCTCCAGCACCGCGTCCAGATTGTTCTGCATATCCGGCACCTCTACGTAGCTGATGGCTCCGCCGGGGGACAGGTGCTGGAACTGCGCCTCGAACTCCAGCTTCTTGAACGCGTCGATCGGCTCGGTGACGTGTACGTGATAGCTGTTGGTGATGTACCCCTTGTCCGTGATGCCCTCGATGACGCCAAAGCGCTTCTGCAGACACTTGGCGAACTTATAGGTGGTGGACTCCAGCGGTGTGCCGTACAGGGAGAAATCGATGTTGTGCTGCGCCTTCCAGGTCTTGCAGGCGGCGTTCAGCTTGTGCATGATCTCCAGTGCGAAGGGCGTGGCGCTGGGGTCGGTGTGGCTCTTGCCGGTCATGTACTTCACGCACTCATACAGTCCCGCGTAGCCCAGGGAGATGGTGGAGTACCCGCCGTACAGCAGCTTGTCGATGGGCTCGCCCTTCTTCAGCCGCGCGCAGGCGCCGTACTGCCACAGGATGGGCGCCGCGTCGGACAGCGTGCCCTTCAGGCGCTCGTGGCGGCACAGCAGCGCCCGGTGACACAGCTCCATGCGCTCGTCAAAGATGCGCCAGAACTTCTCGATATTCCCGCCGGAGCTCAGGGCGATGTCCGGCAGGTTTACGGTCACGACGCCCTGGTTGAACCGCCCGTAGTACTTGGGGTTCCCATTCTCGTCCACATAGGGGGTCAGGAAGCTGCGGCAGCCCATACAGGGATAGCAGTGGCCGTTGCCGTTCTTGTCCA
>ENA-ORRE01000629-ORRE01000629.1-human-gut-metagenome-genome-assembly--contig:-NODE-629-length-26833-cov-5.550825_pt1 | contig 26833 bp, 20 predicted proteins | sample MGYA00242171_ERZ509126 | MGnify/ENA primary metagenome ERZ509126 (study PRJEB26280, sample SAMEA2338648) | human gut metagenome | biome: human gut; feature: human-associated habitat; material: faeces... | reverse complement strand
CAGCTGCCAGGCCAGTTCGACTTCGCTCATGACCGGTATGTTGCGTTTCTGCGCCTCAAGGATGAATGGCGTGCGCGGGTTGAAGACCGGCGAGGTCATCACCATGTCGGTATTGTCCCAATCGATTTGGTCGAAGGAATGCAGGTCGGCGTCCGGCTTCTTCTCATCCACGCCCAGCACTCTGCCGGCACGGGAGCCCAGCACTTCCATCATGCTTTGCCCGGAGACACCGAGACCAGCCACGATTACGGTCTTGCCATCCATATTCATATCCATCACCCTTCAATCGGAAACGTCATTTGCCGTGATAGCACACTCATATTGCGGGCGTAAAGCCGCGCCCGCAATCGTGTCACAGGCCGGAACGGGCCACCCAATCGCCGTAGAACAGCACCAAGGCGATCAGCACGAACAGCATCTCGATCATCCAGAACCGGACCACGACCTTCACTTCCGGCCAGCCCTTCAATTCGAAATGATGGTGGATCGGAGCCATCTTGAAAACGCGCTTGTGGGTCATCTTGAAGTAGCCGACCTGGATGATGTCGCTCATGGTCTCGATGACGAACAGACCGCCAAGGATGATCGCCAGGAATTCGGTGTGCGTGGCGATGGACATGGCTGCGAACAGACCGCCAAGCGCCAAGGAGCCGGTGTCTCCCATGAAGATGGAGGCCGGATTGGAGTTGTACCACAGGAAGCCGAAGCAGGCTACGGCCGCGCACGCCGCGATGATGGTCAGGTCAAGAGGATCGGACACCGCATAGGTGAAGCCTGGATGGTCCGAACCCTTGAGGTGGTAGAACTCCCAGAACGCGATGATCGCATAGCCGATGAAGGCGATCATCGAGGAGCCGGCGGCCAAGCCGTCAAGACCGTCGGTCAGATTGATGGCGTTGGTCCATGCGGTCATCAGGAAATTCACCCAGATCACGAACAGCACGATGGCCACGACACGACCGGCGAATTCAAAGCTGAAGAACGGCTTTTCGATGAAGCTCATGCCGGCCTGGGCGCTGGGGAAGCCGGATTTGGTCGGCAGAATCAGCGCCAGCACCGTATTGACCACGGCATGCACCGCCGTCAGGCGCTTCACGCGTTCGGTTGCGACGAAAGGCTTCTTTGCCTTTTCCTTCGCCGCCTGCCAGGCCAGCAGCGCCGCCGTCAGCCCGGAATAGCGAAGTACGGACCGTCGAGAAATTTTCATGGGAAAAGCCCTCCTATCGGATCGACCTGCCCGGTGCGGAAGTGCGCCCGGCAGGTCGGTTGCAGTTTTGTAATGAACTGCTTTGATTGTACTGGTTCTTGCCCGGTTTGTAAAGGGGCAGTTCATGGCAAAATCTGCCCGATGACGGCTTTGGGAAAGTTTTTTGTGCAGAAAGCTTGCTTTTTGCCCGGGAGTATGGTAATATTATTCGGCAGTATCGTGTTATACTGCGCTTTATAATATATGCGCTCGTAGCTCAGCCGGTAGAGCATCTGACTTTTAATCAGAGGGCCAGGGATTCGAGTTCCCTCGAGCGCACCAAAGGAAAACCCACGATCCACCGTTTCAAATGCGGCGTGAATCGTGGGTTTCTTTTTGTTATATCCGCCCGGCGGGGCTTGAAAAGTGCGACAGAAATGCGACAGCTTCAAAGGGGCTGCATGAGGACACCGGAGAGGGTACCGGAGGGGTTAATAAAAATAAAGATGCAAACAGCCGGTGGCCCAACCAAAACGATTTTTATCAATCGAGATATCAGGGGTCCTGGCTCTTTTGGTATTCCGGAATTTTTGCCAACTCGCGGGCATGATGGAGAACGGCTTCCCTGCCATCCTCATTCAGGCCTGCCATAATAGCATCGATCTCACTGACAAACCTGCCTTTATAATAGGTTTTGCTTTTAGGAACGGAATCGGTCTGAGCTTCGTCCAGACCAAGAGAAAGGTCGATGTTTAATTGCTTTTTTATGCTGTTCGTTGGAACACCATATTTTCTTGCGATTACCTCTATATCATCTAAAGCCCAGTCTTTTTTATGATTTGTTGTTACAACTCCGTTGCAGGATTCTATTCTCTTGGTGTTGGCTTCAATGATTCTTTCGATTTGGTAGGCAGCAGAGGCAGCGCGAGATTCAGAGGTTCCAAATCTCTTTTCATAGTCGCTTTTCTCTGGTTCCAGCATTAGCTCGGTGATATCAATATCAAGAGCGCTTGCGATTTTCTCACGAGTTTCAAGTTTTGGATTGCGCCGGTTTTGCTCCCACTGAGCGATGCCAGCAGGAGTGATGCCAAGTTTGTAAGCCAGATCGCTTAAGGTCCAACCTTTTCGCTGTCTGGCGTTGCGGATGAGTTCGCCGTACACTGCAGTCACCTCCAGATGTAATAATGCGCTATGATGCAGTATACCATGATTTATGCTGGAAGACAAGAGCAAAACAAAAAAAGATAAAAGTTTCGTTTTTGCTATTGATACTTATATCAAAATGTGATAAGATATAAACGGAGACGGGACATCGAGTCTCAAACGTCGCCTGCACAGGGTGTGGGCAGAAGCCGACAGCCGTCCCGTAATAATAACATAGGGAGGTTCCTATTATGGAAAGAACAATCTATTACCCCGCCATGGCCAGCGTGAAAAACGCCGCCGCACGGTTCAACGTGACACCCGAATACGTCCGCAAGCTCTGTCGAACGGGCAAGATCTGCTATACGGCCATCTCAAGCCGAAAGTGGTTGATCAACATGGACACGCTGGCCCAGTTCTTCGCACAGGGAGAGCCGGTCAGAGAGGATTCGCAGCCGGTCGACGGGATCCGCCGTGTGGCTTCCTATTAAAAAGGAGGTCCACAATGGCTCAGATCATACCGAAAGCGAAGAAGGACGGCTCCATGTCGTACCTCGTCCGAGTCTACAACGGCCGAACGCAGGACGATAAGGTCATCACCCGGTGCAAGACCGTAACGCCGCCCGCCGGGATGGGCAAGAAGAAAGCCGAGAAGTGGGTGCAGGAGCAGGCGGTGCTGTTTGAACAGCAGGTGACAAACGGCCTCGTGCTGGACTCAGACATGCTGCTGGATGACCTGATCGACCGCTGGTTTGAGGAATACGCCAACAAGCAGCTGAAGGCCAAGACGCTCTACGATTATAGAAGGATGCGTGGCCGGATCAGCGCCGGACTCGGGCATCTCAAGGTTTCCAAGATCAAACCGGCGCACGTGATGGCGTTCTACAACAATCTGGAAGAGAAGGGTGTTCGCCGGGACAGCACCTACACTGCCACGAAAGCTCTTCTGAAGCTGCTCCCACGTGGAACCCGGGGTGAACTGGCGAAACAGGCCGGGATCGGTCAGGACACCATGCGGATGGTCTATGCAGGTAAGAACGTCAGCCGAAAGACGGCGGAAAAGGTGTCCGCTGCAGTGGGACTGGCCTTTTCAAAGGCGTTTGTGGAGCGTACCAAAAAGGACGGGAAGCTGAACAACAACAGCGTCATTCGATACCAGGCCATGCTTTCCAGCATCTTTAAGAAAGGGGTTCAGTGGGGGTTGATCAACGAAAATCCGTGCTCCCGTGCAGAACACCCCAAAGCCGAGGAAATTGATGTCCGGGTGCTGACCGAGGAAGAGATCCCAAAGCTGTTGGATGCCCTCTCGGATGCACCGCCGCAGTACAGCGTGATCACTCAGCTGGCCTTGCTGCTTGGTGCCCGGCGGGGTGAGATCTGCGCCCTGCGCGGGTCGGACATTGACTTTGAAAAGGGAACGCTCTCCATCAAGCGGACAGTCCAGTCCATCCCCGGGATAGGCCTTGTGTTCAATGCACCGAAAACCAGACGAGGAAAGAGATGCCTGCGCATTGGAGCGGATTGCGTGGAACTGTTGCAGGAGTACCGGCGATACCAAAAAGTAAAGAGGTTCCGGATCGGCTCAGCGTGGGTGCGCAAGGTCACACTGGAAAATGGCAAAGTGGTGGATAACGATATGCTATTCACGAAATGGAATGGAGAGCCGATGGACCCGGATATCATCTCGACCTGGTTCCCGAAGTTTCTGGAAGCACACGATCTTCCATCAATTCACTTCCACAGCCTCCGCCATTCGAATGCCAGCATCCTGATTGCGGCCCACGTTCCGATCACAACGGTCTCTGGGCGGCTTGGACACGCACAGACCTCAACTACGCTGAACTACTATGCATCGGCCATCCAGAGTGCAGATGCGGCCGCAGCGGATGCACTGGAAGGGGTCATCCGGATCCGGGAGAGAGTACATGCGTGAGGGCACCCAAAGCACGGATTGCAAAGTTGCAAAGTTGAGAAATAGGACGGAAATGCGATAAAAACGAAACATTGCAATTGCAGGGTGGCCGGAAGATTGCAAGTGGTTACATGAGGCCAAGAAGGAGAATGACAATGACAGAAGATACCACAATGGCTGCTGAGGTGACAGTGTTGAACCCGGGCGGTGGGGTGTTCCAGAAAATGAGTGAGGTAGAGCCGGAAGCTGTTGAGTGGACGGTGCCTGGTTTGATCCCGAACGAGGAAATCACCCTTCTTTGTGGTGATGGCGGTGTGGGAAAGGGACTGTTTACGGCGCAGCTTGTGACTTATGTGACAACGGGAAGAACCTCAGAACTTTTCCCGGCGGCACGAGAACAGCCCGGAAATGTTGTGATTCTGACGGGTGAGGATTCCGTTGATGCGGTGTTATACCCACGGTTAAAGGCTGTAGAAGCTGATTTTGAGAAGATTCAGGTCGCAGCCAGCAATTATTACTACCGTAGGACGGGGAAGACACCATATCTGGATGATGATAGCCTGTGGGTGAGAATTGAGTCGGTAAATCCATCGCTGGTTGTGATTGACCCGATTCAGAGCTTTCTGCCGCCAAACATCAACATGAACAACCGTCAGCAAATGCGGGGCCTACTGCAGAAACTGCAGGGAATGGCTCAGGAGTGTGGGTTCTCGCTGCTTCTGGTGATACATACCAACAAGGGTGCGGGGGCATCTGGCCGGAATCGACTGAATGGAACTGCAGATCTCTGGGACGCAGCACGGAGCGTCCTGATGATGGGGCACGAACTGAATGGTGACAGAGTCTATCTTTCTAATGAAAAGAACAGCTACAGTGAGCCGGCACAAACCATGCTCTTTACCGTGGAAACAGTGGAGATCGAGAAAGGTATGAAGGCCGCAAGACTGGCGTTTGACGAGACAACAGAACGGAGAGATGCTGATTTTGTCCGGGGAAGGCCTGAAAAAGCCGCCGGGAAGTCAAAGGTTGTGCAGCGTATGATCCTGTCGGTTCTGAGTGAAAGTCCGGAGAGAAAAATGGAGAGCGTTGCACTGAAGAATGAAGTTATAGCACAAATCGGGTGCAGTGGAAGCACGTATGACCATGCCCGGAGTGCGTTGACAAAGGATGGCCTGATCCGGAACGAAAAACAGGGAAAGGGCTATACGACGCTGAATCAGGATCGTGCAACAGTGAGAGTGGCCTGAGAAAAATAACACAGGAGAATTAGATATGATATAACGCCCCTCCCAGCGGCCGGCCTTTCGCTTATGGATGTTTTCTCCCCGTTTTGCCATCTGAATGCCTCCCTTTACTTGACCCTTGTCTGACCCCTTATGCATAGACATACCAGTTCTGAATTACCGTAATTAGCATTTGCTGGATGAAATTAGATAAGATGTCGTGAAAATGTTGGTTTTTATCCTGACAACCCGTGGCAGCGCAGGGTATTTCTATTGAAGTACTGGTAAATTTATGATAAAATAGGGCAAGAATTGGCACAAGAACAAAAATAAGCGGTATCTTCCATGATCCAAATGGAGGATACCCCTTGATTGCGGCAGGGGGTGAGTGTGTGGCATTGCGGCTGTTTGAGCATAATGAGAGAGCTTATCAGGCTGCGATTGAGATGATGGAACAGTATGGCAAGGCGGCCATCATTCATCCAACCGGTACCGGTAAGGGCTATATTGCGTTCAAATTGATTGAGGAGCATTCGGGGGCAGTTATTTTCTGGCTGTCTCCCCAGTGAGCATATCTTCAAAATGCAGACAGGAACTCAATTGGTAAAAATCGTTGCGCAGGAATCTTCCTTATTATATAAGCGGAATAAAAACGTGTGAGTAAAAATGGTGAAATTAGAAGAAACGAAGTATCATGTGGATTTTGGTGAATATTATGTTCAGATGACCGACAAGCAGAGACGCTATCTTGCGGTGCGTTCTGTTCTTGATCGGGTTTTGGCGGGAATTGCGTTGGTGATACTTTCACCATTATTTCTGGTTGTGAGCATTGCACAGAAAATCAGTGCACCGGACGAGCCGATTTTCTTTTTGCAGAAGCGTGTGGGCAAAAATGCACATTGCTTCAACATTATTAAATTCCGGACAATGAAAAGCTCTGCACCCAAAAACGTAGCAACGAATGATTTGGGGAATCCGGAAACTTATATTTCTAAGCTGGGACGTTTTCTGAGAGATACCAGCATTGATGAACTTCCACAACTTGTGAATGTAGTCAATGGGGATATGAGCCTGATTGGCCCCCGCCCACTGGTATATACCGAGCGTGAGATTCGTTTTTTGCGTCGATGGTACGGTGTATATCAAGTGACACCGGGCATCACCGGCTGGGCACAGGTCAACGGTCGGGATACCGTGGATATCTACGATAAGGTTTACTATGACCGTGAGTATGTCCAGAATGTCAGCCTGAAGTTTGATTTGAAGGTCATCTGGAAGAGCGTTCTGGTGGTGCTGGGCCGGAAGGGTGTCGTGGATGGTAAGGTTGATCCGGAGTTCCGGAAGGAAAGTATTGTGCTGCTCCGGGAAAGTCAGCTGGTGCAAAACAGGAAAGGTGAATGCACAGACGAGAATGAACTGCAGATGGTGTGAGGAAATATGGAAAAAGTACTGTTTGTAACGCATAATGGTCGGTTTCTGGTTCAGTTTGAGCTGAATGATATCCGGATTCTGCAGGAACTTGGGTACGAGGTCCATTGTGCAACGAATTTTGACGGCGAAACTATGCGAGCAGATGCCGAAAACACCTTGAAGGAACACGGCGTGATCTGTCATTCGATTCCGATCGAGCGTTCACCTTTGCGATTGAGAGAAAACCTGAACGCATATCGGGCACTGAAATCACTGCTGAAAAAAGAGCATTTTGCGGGTGTGCATTGCCATACCCCTATGGGTGGCGTGGTTGGCCGTCTGGCTGCCAATGCGACACACACGGCACCGGTGCTCTATACAGCCCATGGTTTCCATTTTTATAAGGGATGCCCTCTGAAAAACCGGGTGATCTACCAGACCGCCGAGACCTTTTTAGCGCGCTATACCGATGCCCAGATCACCATCAATCAGGAGGATTACGCTGCCGCACAGAAATTCCCCCTGCGTGGTAGGGCATATTACGTCCCAGGAATTGGCGTAGACGTGCAGGAAATTGCATCCGTGCAGGTAGACCGGGCCACAAAGCGGGAAGAACTGGGCATCCCGGAAGATGCGTTTGTGTTTGTGTCCGTTGGGGAGCTGAATGAAAACAAAAATCATAGAACTGTGATTCGGGCTTTTGCAAAGACGGATATGACGAACAGTTACTACCTTATTTGCGGAGAGGGAAAGCTGAGGCAGGAGCATTTGAAACTGGCAGAAGAGCTTGGAGTATCGGACAGAGTCCGTTTTCTTGGCTTTCGAACGGATGTCAGCGAAATCCTGCGAGCCTGCGACTGTTTTGTTTTTCCATCCTTCCGGGAAGGGCTGTCTGTCTCCCTGATGGAAGCAATGGCCGCTGGCCTACCCTGCATTGCAAGCCGCATCCGTGGAAATGTAGACCTGCTGCCAGACAGCCGGTATCTGTTTGAGGCATCGGATGAGGCCGCATTATGTCAGCTGATGTGCGATATTGTGGATGGTGTTCAGGTCAGGCAGGAGTGTACCCGGAACAAAAAGACACTGGAACAGTACGATGTGCGGAACGTCAGTGAGCAGATGAAGAAGATCTATACGGAACTGCTGGGAGACTGAAAGAAAAATGAGGGTTCTTCACTTATTGAAAAGCACAAAATATTCTGGTGCCGAGAATGTAGTGCTTACGATTATGTCGCTCTTCCCGGAAGCAGAGATGATCTATGCCTCTCCGGATGGTCCGATCCGTGAAGTTGTGGAAGCCAGAGGTCAGAAGTTTTATCCGCTGAAAAACACCTCTGTCGGTGCCGTCCGGAGGGCAATCCGGGACTTGAAGCCCGACCTGATCCATGCACATGATTTCAGTATGACGACCTGTGCCGCATGGGCGGCCGGAAAAACTCCGGTGGTGGCACATTTTCATAACAACCCGCTCTGGCTGAAGAAGGTCTGTCCGCAGTCTGTTGCGCTGGCACTGTCACTGCCCCGTATCCGAAATGTAATCAGCGTATCGAATTCCATTGAAGCGGAATATATCTTCCGGGGGCTTCTAAAACAAAAAAATACCGTGGTCGGCAATGTGGTAAACTGTGCCGACGTCCGGCAAAAGGCGCAGGAAACGTGCAATTGTGCACAGGTCGATCTGGTTTTTCTCGGGCGAATGACCGATCCGAAGTGCCCCCTCCTGTTTTGTCAGATTGTGCAGAGGCTCCGGGAGAAGCGGCCACTGATCACCGCACGCATGATCGGTGACGGCGAGCTGATGCCCCAGGTAAATGACTATGTCCGACAAAACGGACTGGAAAGCAATGTCGAATTGGCAGGTTTTCAGAGCAACCCTTACCCCTATCTGAATGCCGGCAAAGTCATGGTCATGCCCTCTGTATGGGAAGGCTTTGGTCTGGCCGCCGTGGAAGGCATGTGCCTTGGCAAGCCTGTTGTGTGCAGCGGTGTCGGCGGGCTGGCAGATATTGTGGACGAAACCTGTGGAGCGGTTTGCAAAACGATCGACGAGTACTGCAGCGCTATCCTGAAACTGCTGCAGGATGAAAATGCTTATTGCCGCTGTTCCGCAAATGCAGTTGGAAAGAGTATGCAATATACGGATATGCAGCGCTACAAAGAAAGAATTTTGAATATCTACAACAATAAAATTGGTTGAAGAGGAATTTTAAGGTATGGAGTTTTGTATTCGACTGGATGACGCCTGTCCCCGAATGAATCTCGAAAAATGGAACAGAGTTGAACATCTTCTTGATCAATATGAAATCAAGCCATTGGTCGGTGTGATTCCAGACAATCAGGATCCAGACTTTCAGGCAGAGCCAGATCACTCCTTTTGGGAAAAAGCAGTCCAATGGAAGAACAAGGGATGGTCGATTGCATTACATGGCCTTCATCATAAATTGGAATCTCATGCCCCTCAAGGATATTATCAGCTTTCTCATTCCAGAAAAACAGAATGGGCTGGAAAGAGCACCAGTGAACAATATCGGATGCTGTTAAAAGGCTATCATATTCTGGAACAGCATGGATTAATCCCCACCTGCTTTTTTGCTCCTTGCCACACTTATGATGCTTCAACAATTGAAGCATTAAAATTAATGGCTGCTCAAGGAAAAGAAATGTACATTTCTGATGGTTATTCCCTGAAGCCTTATAAAAAATCCAATATCTGTTTTTTACCGTCTATGTTCGATACGCCGCACAAATTACCCCTCGATGGCACTTATACATTTGTATATCATCCAAATAATATGTCCTCGGCTGACTTTGACTATCTGGAAAACTTTCTGCAACAGTATAAGCAATATTTTAGAAGCCCGGATGTCCTTATGAAAGACTCCAAGCTCAAAGATGGTCAGGGTATTATCGGAAGAATTTTGGAATATGCAATTTATTTTATGCGTGGTTTGAAGGGTTCAAAGGAGTAAATCAAAATGGACATTCCTAAAAACAAGGTGATTTTGATTGGCGGCAATCATCATAATGGTCTCGGTTTGGTACGCTGCTTTGGTATCAATAAAATTTTTCCTTATGGCATCATTGTAGGCCATGATGCTGCCCATGGTTTTTTACAAAAATCAAAATATTGGGCAAAAACATGGACAATTCAGAACGATACGGATATCCCTGAGTTTTTGTTGCACCATTTTCCGGATGAAGCTGAAAGACCTGTTGTTATCCCTTACTCAGATGCCGCCGCAGAGATCATCGATTTGAATTATAATCGTTTGAAGGATCACTTTATTCTTCCATCTATCGGCGAAAAGCAGGGCAACATTGCTGTATTAATGGACAAGCAGGAACAATACAAATTCGCGACAGCACATGATATTCCTATGGCCAAAAGCTGTGTTGTTGAATTAAATCATATTATCCTGCCAGACGATATGGTTTATCCCTGTATCGTAAAGCCTGTTGTCAGTGCAGAAGGCATAAAATCAGATATTCGAAAATGCGATACAAAAGAAGAAACCCTCAAATATCTTCTGGAATTACAGAAAAAGGGATATCATCGTTTTCTGGTTCAGGAGTATCTTGACTTCGAAACAGAGTATGTGATGATTGGAATGATTTATGCTCCGGAATGTGCCTGGCTGAATTTGAAGAAGCTGCGTATCTGGCCTTTGGTTGGGGGGTCAAGCAGCCTCCTGCAGTTGACTGCAAACTCTCAAATCGAATCTTTTTATGAGAAAGTCCGTACTGCATTTGATTCAGTCGGGTACGATGGTCTTTTCGATGTAGAGGCTCTCTATGCAAATGGAAAAATGTACCTAAATGAGATAAATTGGCGCAATTCTGGTGTAATATATAGTGTTTTAGGAACGAGTGTATATTATCCCGTTGCATGGTATTACTTAAAAGCCATCGGAAAGCTTCCACAAAATTATGTTTGCACTTGCAAAGATCAAAGTATTCATGCAATGGACGAGGCATTAGACCTCCGACATGTTGTATGTCATAACATTACTCTGAAACAGTGGTTCCATAGTAAAAAAATGTGCCGGTCATTTGCTTTATGGTACACACCAGACCTGAAACCGACCATCGCACAATATTTTCACCTGGCAAAAGAACTGATTAAACGGCATGGAGTACAATCATGAATCATGAATTTTGTGTGACGTTGCTGACCCCGACCTATAATCGTGTCAATACATTGCCCAAACTGGTCGACAGCCTTTGCAGACAGACCAGAACAGATTTTCAATGGTTAGTGATTGATGATGGCAGCACAGACGATACCAAAGCGTATATAGAAGCGTTAAAGCAGCAGGATCTTCCGTTTGAGTGGGAATATCACAAAAAGAAAAACGGCGGAAAGCATACCGCTCTGAATGCAGCCCATCCTTATATCAAGGGTGATGTTGTTCTCATTCTGGACAGCGACGACTACCTGACACCGGATGCAGTTGAAACAGTCGAGCGGGAATGGCCCATTTATCGGAATCGACCCGATCTTTGCGGCATGAGCTATTTCAAAGGCAAGGAAGATGGTACACATTTAAGCGTTGCAAATGCTCATGATATCTATATTGATGATGATATTCACTATCGTGTCAATAACACAAAAATCAAGGGCGACCGTTGTGAAATCGTGCGGGCTGACCTATTCAAGAAATATCCTTTCCCAGTTTATCCGAACGAGCGCTTTATGGCGGAAAGCTGGCTTTGGAATATGCTGGCCCTGAATTATAAGACGGTGTACCGCAATAAAACCATTTACATCTGCGAGTATCTGGAAGGCGGACTGACAAAAAGCGGCCGTGCACTGCGAATGAAAAGCCCCCTTGGAATGATGGATGACTGCCGCAGCTACCTGAACGATGAAGTCTGCCTGAAAGTCCGGGTCAAAGAGATGCTGCTCTATTGGGTGTACGCAAGGTGCGCCGGCTATTCGTTTGCAAAAGCACTATCAACAAGCGGCAGACCCGTCGGGATGACTCTGACAGCGATCCCCGGTTGGATGTTGTACTTTTATTGGAGAAAAAAATATGTCTCAGAAAACATATAATCTGAAGGAACGCAAGCAAAAGACTTTGATTTTGACCCAAACTGATCCTTTGACGGATATGATATTCCGTACATGGATCAAGAACGGGATGAATGCGGATATCATATTTTCGCCAAAACCTAAAATAATCCGGGCAATTCGCCGTATGTGGACAGACGGATTTTTGCCGGGTGATGAGTTTTGGTATGGAGACTGGAAAAATGACCTTGAAAAATATGACACTGTGATTCTTCATGCGAGCGAGAGAACCAGAAGGATTCCTACCTACATCCATAAAAAGAAGCCTTCCATGCGAATCATCTATTGGTACTGGAATCGTGTAAATGCCGACAGCCGTCCGGAATTGGCATGGGATAAAAATATTGAACCATGGTCATTTGATAAAGACGACTGCATTCGATACAGAATGCAGCAAAATATTCAATATTATCAGTACCCAGCTGATGTAAACAATGAGCCGATTGAATATGATTTATACTTTATTGGGCACGACCATAACCGAACAGCACAGATCTTGCAGATTCAGCAGGAAGCGGAAAAACAGGGGCTAACGGTCAAAATCGAAATCATCGATCAAGGTGCCGGAAATGTTCCTTATACGGAAGTTCAAAAAAGAACTGCCCGCACAAAGGCGATTCTGGAGGTAATGCAAAGGGGGCAGGTAGGCTGCACACTGCGAGCATTGGAGTCTCTCTTCCTCAGGAAGAAGCTCGTAACAACAAATTTGGAAATCCCAAAAGAAGCATTCTATAACCCCAATAATATTTTTATTTGGGGAAAAGATCCGACCAATCGGCTTTATGATTTCATAAACAGCCCGTATGACTCTTCGGTAGATCAGTACAGAGAGCAATATACTCTTGACACATGGTTTTTAAACTTCTTTAATACTCACTGAGGAAACGCATATGCTTGTAATAATCTGGATTCTTTTCATTATATGTGGAATTTTTTTTCCGAAGTCAAGAGTTCTTTCATGGCTCATGATGGCATTTATGATGGTTTCCATTGGGTGTAGAACCCAAGGAGCAGATTATATAAGCTATTTTTACGAGTTTCAATGGTCTACTAGCCAGAAATTGAATGAGGTTTCATACCCTGGTTTTGTTTTGTCCGCAAGAATAGCAAATCAATGTGGAATGTCGTTTGAAACATTTGTGTTTATCATGGCAATATTTTCATGTATGTTCTTTTATGTGGGAGCCAAAGGGTTAACAAGTAACACAACTTTCTTGATGGCGCTTTTTTTGATTTATCCATTTTCGCATGAGCTGATTCAAATGAGAACCTTTTTGGCAGATTCCATTATTATTTCGATGCTTCCATGGATTTTGAATTGTACAAATCAGCTGCAGGATAAGGTTATTAAAACAATCGCTTTATTACTGGCAGGACTAATTGCACTTTCTTTTCACGTTGAAGTTATATTTAGCATTTTGTTTTTGGTGATTGTTATATGGATGCCGCCAAAAATTGAGAGAAAATGTATTCCAATCGTAACAATTATTCTGTTCTTACTATCTGTGTGCAATGTGTTCCCAAAACTATTCGGCGGTATAAATCCAATGGCTGCACAATGGCTATCTGCCAAGGCTGGTTTTGGAATAATTATACCGATTTCCGTGACATTTTTGATTCTGTACTTGACGCACATTGCCTCAACGAGACTTTATAGAACAGAAAAAGATAGCGCAAAAAAGCAGTTCTATTTAAACTGCGATTCCTTTGGAAGATGCGGAGCATTGCTGATTCCCTTTTTTATGTATGATATAACCTTTAATAGAGTATGGCGGATACTTTTAGTTGTACTGTACGCTATGCTTTCGGATATTTCAAAAGAGAAAATGCGCAGAAAATCATGGATTACCTATATTTTTCTTGCAACAGTCCTTTTGATTGGAATAGTTGTTTATGAAAACACATTTCCAATCATCTGTGAAGCATTTAAAAATAATTCTGTATCTGGTTTATTATCTGTAATATGGTAACTAGTCTATGAGGAAAATGAAAATAAATTTAGTTCTGCCTGGTGCAGGAAACTGCGGCGGAGTGCGTGTGGCATTTGAGTATATGAATGCCCTTACCGAATATGGACATGATGTTGTGTGTTACGTGCCTGCTTGTGGTTCATACGTTGAGTGGAAAAAGATACTATTTCCAAAAGCAATCGTACGGTTAATGTGTTCGCATGATTTACAGGGCCGCTGGTTCGAAAAAAAATTCAGTTTGAAGTTTCCATTCACAATCAGTAATTTCACCGTGCGTGATGCAGATGTTACAATCGCAACCAGTTGGCTGACCAGCTATTGGGTAAATCGTTTATCTCCTCAAAAAGGGAAGAAAGTATATTTTATTCAGGATTTTGAGACATGGGGAAGCCCACAGTTAAATATCGAAGTCCTAAAAAGTTATCGTCTGGCGTTTGATGAGCATATTTCTGTAAGCACGGCATTACACGATCGTCTTTTCAATGAGGTCGGTTGTGAGTCAAAAGTAGTCTGCAACGGAGTTGAAGAATGTTTTTTAACTCCTGTTGAAAAAAAGATTCCTTCTGAATCGGTTACAATTGGAATTCCATATCGAAGCTCTCGTGGAGATGATATAAAAAACTGCACTCTTGGAATATCTGTATTGCATCAAATCAAGAAAAAATATCCGCATATCGAATTAATTGCTTTTGGATTCAAAAAGCCTTCTGAATGGGATGAACAAATTATATTCGTGGAAAATCCCTCCAGAGAAGTTCTTGTTAAACTGTATGCGCATATAAATATTTTTTACGTTCCAAGTATATATGAAGGATGGGGACTTCCTGCTATGGAAGCAATGGCTCAAAAATGCTGCGTTATTGCAGGAGATTCTGGTGTAATAAAGGAAATTGGAAGAGACAGGATCAACTGTATTATCCTTGAAGATCCACGAAATAAAAACGAGGCCATCAATAAGCTAAGCGAATTGGTTTGTAACCCAAATCTTGTCTCTGAAATAGGCGAAGCCGCAAGGAATTCCGTTTCGAACATGTCCACTACAAAAAGTGCAAAAAGATTCGAAAAAATACTGATGAGCTTACTTCAAGAGCACAAATAACAAAAGCACACATAAACAGTATGCTGTTAGAATGGCCGTTTTGAATTATTGGGTGGACTGTTGGATGAGTATGAAATCGATAAGCCTACAAGACATTTGGCTCAATAAATTTGCGAGGAAATCCACACTTTTTGGAAAAGATCGATGAATAATTTGACTCAAAGGATTAAACAGTATACATTGGAGGAATCTGGAAAAATGCGTAGTTGTTCTGCCTTTAAGATAAATAAAATGTATATTTGATTATGGCATGAGAGGAAAATATTGTTGATGGAATATACTTATAAGTATTTACATGTTTTGTTTTTTAATGACATAAAGTTTTATCAACCGTTAGTGAAAATTCTTGATGAGACAGAGGAATTGAAACCTACGGATCATTTTTTTATCACAGATCAAATGCGTGTTTATGAAAGCCTCCGTGATTATAAGAATGTTAGGCTTGTAAAGCAACGAGAACTTTACAAATATATGCGTAAGTCCAAGTGGATTATTCTTCATTCGATGCCTTTGAAAAAGTGGCAAGTCATCTTGATGCCAAATTCAATTTGTGGAAGAATCATTTGGAGGACGTGGGGACACGATATAAGACCAGTCAATAAAGGATTGAACATCTTTGATAGTTTGAGAAGATTGGTGTTTTCGTTATACAGGAAGAAAGTTGAACATTTTTTTGCGATCGGCATTGCAAACGAGATTGATATTGTGAATGCAGAAGAAGTATTTTGTCATAAGTTTCGGTATTTTAAGCTAAATTATACGGATTGTTCTGAAGAAATTGGGCTCATCCAACGTATTAATCCCATATCGAACGATAAAAAAAAGTACATTCTGGTGGGTCACAATTGCTCGCCGGTTGATAATCATCTGAAAATTTTGGATAAACTGACAAAATTCAAAAATGAGGAGATTCACCTAATTATTCCACTATCGTATAGTGATCCACAAAATGGCTATAAAGAACAAGTAATAGAAAAAGCGTATCGCATTTTTGGAGAGGATAACGTGACGATACTGAAAGACTTTATGCCACATGAGGAGTATATAAGACTAATATCTAAAATTGATATAGCTATAATGGATATGTATTATTCAAATGCCTTAGGTAATGTTCAATATATCCTTTACTTTAAGAAAAAACTATATGTATGTAAGAATGGTAATATGGATAAGGCTTTTTTGCTGGAAGGCATTAAACCTAATTATACACGCGATATAGAAAACCAGTCATTTGAAGAATTTGTAAGAAATGATTACGACGATAGATACAAAAATTTCTGTGATTTATTATATGATGAAAATTCGACTCGCATCAGGTGGAAAACGATGATGGAAGAATGTGACAAGCAGGATATTTGTGTAAGAAATGAAGAAACAACTTGAAATATCTAAAAACATGGGTAATAGAAGGATAATATCGAACTTTATATGGCGCTTTGCTGAACGCTGCGGTGCCCAACTTGTAACCTTTATCGTATCTATCGTACTTGCCCGCATCCTTGCGCCGGAGGATTATGGAACCATTGCGTTGATCACAGTGTTTACGAACATTATGCAGGTGTTTGTGGATAGTGGACTTGGTACAGCGCTCATACAGAAAAAGGATGCCGATGATTTGGATTTTTCTTCGGTGTTCTATTTCAACTTTGTGGTCTGCTTAGTGTTATATGGAGTTATGTTTGTGGCAGCACCGTTTATTGCGGCGTTTTACAATGATGCAACATTGACTCCGCTGGTACGGGTTATCAGCTTAACCATCGTGATCTCGGGCGTGAAGGGAATCCAACAGTCTTATGTGTCTCGGAATATGCTGTTCAAGCGGTTCTTTTTTGCAACGCTGGGAGGAACGATTTTCTCTGCATTCCTAGGCATTGGGTTGGCTTATGCTGGTTTTGGTGTATGGGCTATTGTGGTGCAGCAACTATCTAATACGACCATTGACACGTTGATTCTGTGGTTGACAGTAAAATGGCGGCCCAAGAAAATGTTTTCTTGGCAGCGTCTGAAGGGATTGCTTACCTTTGGGTGGAAGCTTTTGGCTTCAGCATTGCTGGATACAGTGTACAACAATTTGCGCAGTCTGGTTATTGGCAAGATGTATTCTTCAGCTGATCTTGCATACTACAATCAGGCAGATAAATTCCCAAATGTGGTCGTCAACAATATTAACTCGTCGATTGACAGCGTACTTTTGCCGACTATGGCCAGCGCACAGGATGATTCTGCCCAAGTGAAAGCTATGACTCGGCGAGCAATTAAAACCAGTACCTACATCATGGCTCCGCTGATGATGGGCCTTGCATTTTGTGCAGAACCTGTTATTAAGCTGGTTTTGACGGATAAATGGATTCCTTGTGTGCCCTTTATGCAGATTTTTTGCATTACATATATGTTTTATCCGATTCATACAGCTAACCTGAATGCAATCAAGGCTATGGGGCGCAGCGATTTATTCTTGAAACTGGAAATTGCAAAAAAAATCATTGGCATGATATTGCTATTGTCAACAATATGGTTTGGTGTTATGGCAATGGCGTACAGTTTGCTGTTAGGCAGTGTTCTAAACCAAATTATTAATTCGTGGCCCAATTGGAAACTGTTGGATTATAGTTATTTGGAGCAGCTGAAAGATATTATGCCAAGTATTATATTAGCTGTGATTATGGGTTGCTGTGTTTATCCGATTAGCCTGCTGGGCCTATCTAGCGCGGTTATACTGCTGATTCAAATACCGCTTGGTGCTGTGATTTACATTTGCGCATCGGTGGCATTACGTTTGGAATCTTATGAGTATCTAATGAAAATGATTCGACCTGTTATGAGAAAACTAAAACGGGTATAAAAATCAAAAATTTATAAAAAGGAGAATAGATGATGAAAACAGCGCTAATTACATCAACTGGATCGGTTGCCACAGATATAACATTGAAAAGCTTGAAGCGGATGGGATTCCGTGTGGTAGGATGTAATATCTATCCCAAAGAATGGATCGTAGAATCTTGTGAGATGGATGCTTTTTATCAGGCACCACCAGTGTCAGATAACGAAAACTATTTGAGGTTTATGAAGGAACTTTGTCTTAGAGAAAGAATTAATTATCTTTTGCCTATGATTGATTATGAGATCGATCTTCTCAATGTCAACCGGGAATGGTTTGACGAACATGGAGTTGTTTTATGTATGTCACCCAAAGAAGCGCTTGATATCATCCGTAACAAGAAGAAGCTTGCGGATTTCATTGCAGAAGAATGCCCGAGGACACAATCAATCCCCACGTTGATGCTCCGTGATATAGAGAAGCTGGAGTGGGATTTTCCTGTGGTGTGCAAGCCTTATAATGGCCGCAGTAGTCAAGGTTTGAAGTACATCTATAATCAGGAAGAATGGGAAAAGTTCTCTGCTGTAGCGGATGAAGATACTTATATTGTCGAGCCTTTTATTGATGGCCCCCTTGTTATGGTAGAAATCGTTCGTCAGGAAAAACCGCATAAGGTTGTTGCAATGACACGGCGAGAGCTGATTTCGACACCGCATGGCTGCTCTACTACAGTATATGTGTACCAAGATAAAGCGTTGGAAGAAGCATCAAAAATTTTGGCGGATAAATTAGGTGTTTTGGGTGATGTGAATTTCGAATATATCCTCGATAAGAATGGAACATATCATTTGGTGGAGTGTAATCCACGATTCTCTGCTGGGTGCGAATTTTCCTGTATGGGTGGATACGATTACATTGAAAACCATATGAAATGCTTTATGGGAAAAGAAATCGAAGATGCGCACTTTAAGCATAACATGATAATCGCAAGAAAATATGAGGAATATATTACTGCTGTCGATGTAAATGTGGAGTATGAAAATACGCATCATTAAGATACAATGAGGAAAATTAGATGGATTTTACAGAATTGAGTTTGTTGTACGATGTTGCATGGATGTCCGCATTGCTTCTAATGGCGAAAATAATTCGTAGCAAAGTTCGATTTATCCAAAGACTTTATATTCCTTCCGCTCTAATTGCAGGATTTATAGGACTTTTTGCGGGCAAACATTTTTTTAATATTATCCCATTCAGTTCAGAAATATCGAATTATGCAGGCATTTTGATCGCTTTTGTATTTGGGTCAATGTTTATTGGAAACAAGACAAGAGTTTCCTTTAGGAATATGTTCCATTCAGTAGGTGACAGCTTTTTGGTTAATGCGGCGGCTGAAATTACACAATTTGGAGTATTTATTTTTCTTGGAGTTGCAATCCTTCCTGCATTCTTTAAAGAAATCAATCCAGCTTTTGGATTGATGCTCCCAGCTGGTTTTGTAGGAGGTCATGGTACGGCTGCTGCAATTGGTAGTGTTCTTGTAGACAATGGATGGGAAGAGGCAACAAGTATTGGCCAGACATTTGCAACAATTGGGCTGTTGGGAGGAATTCTTGGCGGAGTAACGATGATTAATATCGGGGCACGAAAAGGAAAAACTGCAATCATCAAAAGCGTAGAAAATCTTCAAGAAGAAATGTTAACAGGTCTTGTAAAAGAAAATGATAGAAGTGCTTTTGGTGAGAATACAGTCAATGCAATGTCTATTGATACATTGACATGGCATTTTTCATTGATTTTGGTAGCAGTTGGTATGGCATATGGAATAAATGCTGGCCTGAAGGCTCTATTTCCAGCAGTATCTTTCCCTGTATATGGTTTGGCCTTGCTTTGCAGCATCATGTTACAAAGAATTCTGAAAATCGTTCGATTAGATGAATTTGTGGATAAGAAAATTATTACGCATATTGGAAGCAGTGCAACAGACTATCTGGTTGCATTTGGAGTTGCATCTATTAATATTAGTGTGGTTGTAAAATACCTTGTTCCAATTGCAGTTATTTCGGTTGTTGGCTTTGCCTTTGTTATTGCATGGTTTTGGATCGTTTCACCTAGATTCTTTAGAAATTACTGGTTTGAACGAGGAATCTATATTTTTGGCTTATCTACAGGCGTTATGGCAACGGGTGTGATTCTTCTTCGAGTTACAGATCCGGAGTTTAAATCCGGTGTATTGGAAGATTTTGGATTTGCATGGATATTCCTTTCATTTATGGATATGTTCCTGGTGTCTTTTTCGCCAATGTTTGTCCTGAAGAATGCTGGAGTGATATATAGTTTAATTCTCTTTGCAATTGCCGTACTCTGTTTAGTTATGTGTAGGTTGATCTTTGGAAAGAAGGTAAATAATAATGGACGATAAAATTTTGGTTACGAAATCATCAATGCCAACATTAGAAGAATATGCCGAAGAAATCCGTCCTATTTGGGACAGCCATTGGCTTACCAACATGGGACCGGAGCATAAGAATCTGCAGGCAGAACTTCAGCAGTATATGGCTGTGGAAAACGTGGAGCTGCTGACCAATGGTCACATGGCATTGGAACTTTCCCTTCAGGCAATGAATCTGCAGGGAGAGGTCATTACCACACCGTTTACCTTTGCGTCTACCACTCATGCGATTGTGCGCAATGGCTTGGAACCGGTATTCTGTGACATTGATCCGGTTACATATACGATGGATGTGACCAAGCTGGAACGGCTGATTACTGACCGTACTTGCGCTATCGTTCCGGTGCATGTGTATGGAAACGTCTGCAACATCGAGGAAATCGAGCGGCTGGCACACAAGTACGAGCTGAAGGTACTGTACGATGCAGCTCATACATTTGGTGAGACCTATAAAGGTCAGGGCATCGGAAACTTTGGTGATGCATCCTGCTTCAGTTTTCATGCTACAAAGGTGTTCAATACCATCGAAGGTGGTGCAGTTTGCTATAAGAACCCAGAGCTGGGGCGTAAGCTGTATGAACTGAAAAACTTTGGTATTCATGGCCCGGAAGAAGTGGATGCTGTAGGTGCTAATGCCAAGATGAATGAATTCTGTGCAGCGATGGGCCTTTGCAATCTGCGCCATGTGGATGAAGAAATTGCAAAACGTAAGGCAGTTGTCGAACGCTATCGGGAGCATCTGAGCGGTGTGGATGGATTGCAGCTGAATGTGGAGCAGCCGGAGGTAAAGTCGAATTACGCATACTTCCCGGTTGTATTTGACGAAAAGCTGTTTGGATCCAGCCGTAACGAGGTGTTTGATGCGCTGGCGAAGAATGGCATTGGTGCACGGAAGTACTTCTATCCGCTGACCAATACGTTTGCCTGCTTCCATAAAAAATACGATGTGGATGAGACTCCTGTGGCCCGACGTATTGCCAAGCGAGTACTAACCCTGCCGCTGTATGCAGATCTGCCGCTAGAGGAGGTCGACCGCATCTGCAAGATCGTTCTGGAACAGAAACTGTGAGGAAAAGATGAACGAAAATATAACGGAAAAACGTTCTGAATTGAATGAAGGGGGGTAAGAAACTCGAACCTTGAGCTTTTTCGGATTCTTTCCATGCTGGTTATCGTGGCCCATCATTATGTGGTGAATTCTGGTCTAATAGAATGTATTGGTGAAAAAACGCACTTACATTTTGTGGATTATTTTTTACTTTTGTTCGGTTGGGGCGGTAAGACTGGTATCAATTGCTTTGTCTTGATTACTGGATATTTTATGTGCACATCTCATATTACAAAACAGAAATTTTGTAAGTTGCTGGGAGAGTACTATTTTTATACAATCGGAATTTGGGCGGTGTTTCTCCTGACTGGGTATGAGGCGTTTTCGGTGAAAGGTCTCTTGCAGGTATTGTTTCCGTTTTTTACAGTAAGTAATGGTTTCACGAGCTGTTTCTTATTGTTCTATCTGCTAATTCCGTTCCTGAACAAACTGATCCATGCTCTGACTCAGCGGGAGCATTTCTTACTGTTGCTGTGGGGGCTGGGGATCTATGCCGTGCTGCCCTCTTTTGCAAAGACAGAGGTGACCTTTAACTATGTCACCTGGTTCAGCATCCTGTATGTCCTTGCGGCCTATCTCCGTCTATATCCGCAGCCGTGGTTTGAGAGCAGTCAGGTCACCGGATTGCTGGCGCTGGCAAGTCTGGTGCTTTCCTGGGGCAGCGTTGTCGTGCTGGCATGGTTCAGCCGTGCAGTCGGAAAAGGGATCTGGCTCAGCTATTTCTTTGTTTCGGATTCCAATAAGGTTCTGGCGTTGGCCACCGGGGTCAGCCTGTTTTTGTTCTTCCGCAGCCTGAAGCTTGGATACAGCAAATGCATCAACACCATCGCGGCATCTACGTTCGGTGTCCTCATGATCCATGCCAACAGCGACACCATGCGCCGTTGGCTGTGGCGGGATGTCTGCAACAATGTCGGCGCGTACACGGTTGGCAATGTTGTGCTTCATGCTGTTGTATGTATTGTGATCATTTATGCAGTGTGTACGCTGATCGATATGGGGCGGATCTGGTTATTGAGACACATCCGGTTTGGAATAAAATCCTGAGACGGAAACATTTTTACTCTAAAGCTGTACTGCTCAAATTGGCGGTGTAGTTTTTTGATACAAAAGTTCTATATCGAACGATGCTTCTGGCCTCTCCCCGTACCCACCGACAAACTCACTCCGGTGAATTTTTGACAACCGCAGTATCCAGAAATAGGGCAGGGAAGCCACCCGAGATTGTTCTTCCGATGGCAGCAAAACCGTGCAGTTTCCATCCATCCGAAATTATGGATCTTGAACCATCGTTTATCATGGCTAATGAAAAAAGGTCCCGCTTATAGTTCCGCAAAAAAGTGCGACAAAAATGCGACAACTCGAAAATGCATGAGAAGCTGCTACGGGGCGAAGTAACGCAAAAATACCGTAAAATCGTGTGTTTTGAAACGGTTCGGAGCACGAAAGTCCATCAAGGTTAGCTCTTTTAATCAGAGGGCCAGGGATTCGAGTCCCCTCAGACAATCAGGCCCCGGGTGGTGGTTTTGAACGACAACACGGTTTGCGGAGCAAAGTGATAGACCATCTGACAGAGATTTTCAAGCATTGAAAATCATGGTGATAAAGTGGATTTTTGTTACAAATCAATAAAAATGTTGAGGAAAAAATCCTTCTGTGGTAAAATAATTAGAAAGATGCTGCGAAATTGCGGAGGGAGGAGCTGTGCAACATGCACCAGCTCCATAAACGCCTTACAGGTGCAGCCAACAGTTCCATAGAAATCATCATTGCTTGGAGTGAGCTTTTGCAGATGCGTAAGAGACTGTTTGTTAGAAACTGGATCCGAAGACTTTTAAGGTATCTTTGTATTCCGGTTGGGTTCTTCCTGGTCGTGGTTCCTCTGTATAGCCTGATGATCCGCCAGACGATCCAAGCGCAGTCCTCCAGCACGATGGAAATGCTGGCGATCGGCACCACCCAGTTGGAGCGATGCCTGAGCAACATCCGCAGTACAACGAACAAATTGTTCAGCGAAACGGAGTATACTCTGCTTGCCAGCAGTTATGATAACAGTATCCTGGGAGATTATCAGACACTGACGAGAGCCAGCAAATCGTTACAGGATAAGACCTACGATTCCTCTGTGATCACATACAGCTATATTACATTTGAGCGGAATGGCATCATATTGGATGACCGGAGCGCGTATGAAAGCCATAGCAATTTTTACCCGGGAGCACTTGAGTATGAGGATGTGTCTCAGGAGGAATGGGATGCACAGAATCAGATCGACGTAATGACGATAAAGCCCGCCCATGTTGTCAAACTGATGCATGCCAGCTATGGTAATTCGTATGTCACAGTGTATCAGCCCTATGTGAACACGGCGGGCCGCCTTTGCGGCGCAATGACGGTGCTGATCAAGGAAAAAGATGTCGTTTCGATGTTCCTTTCGCAGCAATGGCGCGAGGAAGGCCTTTTTTGCCTGATTTCCGATGACGGAACGATCCTGGCGGGAAACAACTATGACGGAACGACACTTTCCCTGACGAGTGATGATACGGGTTGGGAGACCTATCAGGGAAAGCGCTATCTGATGGCAACGCGATATGTGGCATCTCTGAATGCAACGGCGGTCATTGGAATGCCGCCGTCGCTCTACGAAGCGGGTCTGTTGGCAGTACAGCGTGCAATTTGTCTGTATCTGATCGTGGGCGTTCTGGGCTGTGTATTGATCAGCGTCTGTATGACACTGGAGGATATGAACAGCCTGCGTCCGATGCTGGACACGCTGGACGAATCGGATCTGGCATCACGGAAAGTGCTGAATGAGATCTTTCTCCGTAATGTAAACAGCCAGCATGAACTGGCGCGGGAACTGGAGCATTCACGCAGCGAGCTGGAACACGGCAAAATGGAAATTTTGCTGCGTACAGGATCTGTAAGCCAGGAAACCCTTCAGCAGCTGACGGATGCGGTGCAGCTGAAAGCCTATAACTTCCTGCTGCTGATCCCATCTCTTCAGGAAAACGCCGAGTGCTCACTGAAAGAAGAGCTGCGTACTGTGGTGGTGTCAGAGCAGATACGTCAAATTTACGGGCAGAGATTTTATGTACAGGCAACGGCAGATGACCTGATCCTGGTGATCCTGACGCAGGAAACGGATGAAGCAGAGGAACTGCGGGAAATGTGTTTCCGCACAGAGCAGCTGTATGATGCGCTGCATCTGACAACCCCCCTGATATTGAGCGATCCTTTTGAGAAAATGGAGCAGCTGTCAGATATTTACTGGAAGGCCCGCAATGTGGCGGCCTATGCGGACCCGACACAGAAGATCTGCTATTTGGGGAACAGCAGTGCGCAGCGCGGTACCACGGTCAATGCAACCAATGCAGCGCGGCTTCGGGAATATCTGCTTTCCGGATGCACGGAAGAAGCGGTTTCGCTTCTGAGTGAGTTGTTCTCGGTGGATAATCTGGACCCGGAAAACTTCAAGCAGGATTTTTACACGGCAGGCGGCATTCTGCTGAACACGGCGGAAAGGGTATGCTGTCCGGATATCGCCTATCTGTGCAGTTATGACTCTAAACTGACTGCCCGCCAGATGCTGAGCCGGCTGCAGGACTGCTGTGTGGAGATCTGCAACCATGTGCAATTCTTGAAGCATAGCCACAATGATGCGCTTCAAAAGAATATTCTGGACTGGCTGGCACAGAATTTCCAGAATCCGGAGATCAATGCGGCGATGACGGCGGAGCAGTTCAAGATCTCTAAAAAGTATCTTTCGCAATTCCTGAAGGAGCAAACCGGAAAGAGCTATACAGAGTATGTGGAAGAATTGCGTCTGGATCATGCGATGCAGCTGCTGAGAACGACAGATCTGAATATTACGGATATTGCAGAACAGTGCGGCTTCTCCACAGCGAATACATTCTATAAGGCATTCCGGCGGAAGTATCAGCTCTCGCCTTCTGCAGTTCGCAAAGGAGATAACTGATTTCAGCGCAGAAAAAACGAACGATGTCAGCCCATTCGGACAGACATCGTTCGTTTCTTTTTACAGGTGGATTCAGGGATGGATGCTTATGGTAACAGTGCAGGGAGCATCCAATGCAAAGGTCAGCTCAAGCAGCCCATCATGGCGTGTGGTCACGGTGCAGGGAACAGAGGCTGTAACAGCCTTGGAACCCGGCTGCAGAACAACCAGAACAGTGCTGCGGCCCGCTGCAGTAAAATCCAGTGTGGCATTTAAGGCGCTGTTGTCCGGTGCCCAATCCGTTTGCCGGACAAAGGCATCAAAACCGGTCGTAAGGGTGCCGGGGCGGTAGTAAGCGGAAAACCACTGTACAATGGGAGAGGAAAGCCCGCTGAACTGATGCCAGCCGGCACCACGGCGGCTTTCGATCATAAAGTGTTCAAAACAACAGTAGCTTTCGGCACACTCGTTCTGCCACAGGGTAAGAGCGGTGTCGGCAATGCGGTAAGCAAAATCGACAAGGCCCGCATCCAGTGCAGATTTGAAGAACATCCACTGGTAAGGCATCCATACAGCGCCGTTCCAGTAGCCGTCACGTCGATAGTACGGCGCACTCTGATCCACGGTAGAAAGGCCGCAGGCACACCACAGGTGTTCCGGGCTCTGCAGCTTCTGCCACAAAAGTTCCTTCTGCGGTTCTGTACAGGCACCTGCAAACAGCGGCGAAGCGCCATCCATGCCCATATCGTAGTTCAGACCCTGCTCGGTGCGCAGAATATCTGCAGCATCACCAGAAGGATCGTGCAGGAGGTACCCGAAGTAACCGCTTTCCTCGTCCCATGCAGTCTGCAGGGAGCGCCCCAAGCGAAGCGCATCGGCATCAAAAGCATCTGCGTCGACTGTCTCGCCCAGAAGGCGGGCGGTGTACGCCAGGATCTTTGCACAGCGTATTGCATGGGCAGTTGTGATCACGGGCGCGCAGCTGGCCTGCAAACGGCGGCGATGGACCTCCTGCTGTGGGGGATAATCGTCCCATCCACCGGAATTATAGAAATAATCCCAGGGACGCAGCAGGCCGCTGTGCAGGTTGGCAGTAGTGGAGCCGCCTTCCTGCCCGGTGAAGAAGCGGTAATACAGCTTTAGGCGCGGATAGCAGTAGGCGGCAAGTTCTCTGCTGCTGGTGCGATTCAACAGCTCGGCATACAGATAAAACTGCGTTGGCACCATGGAGCCATGGTGCAAAAAAGCAGCATCCACAGAATCCGGGGGCATCAGGTAGGTGTTCAGGCAGTCAAAGGCATTGCGCAGGCTGGTCTGAGCCAGACCCATTCCAATGAATCCGGAATCCCATGTGTAGACACAGTCCCACCAGCGTCCGGGAGTGTAGTGGCGGATATACTGTCCCCGCGTGTACACCGGATACACAACGTTGGTGCAGAGAACAGCATTCATCAACTGTTGGCCCAAGGCAAGCGATTCGGCA
>ENA-ORRE01000621-ORRE01000621.1-human-gut-metagenome-genome-assembly--contig:-NODE-621-length-26964-cov-5.975547_pt1 | contig 26964 bp, 26 predicted proteins | sample MGYA00242171_ERZ509126 | MGnify/ENA primary metagenome ERZ509126 (study PRJEB26280, sample SAMEA2338648) | human gut metagenome | biome: human gut; feature: human-associated habitat; material: faeces... | reverse complement strand
CCCAGCCGTTCTTCATAACTGTTTGCCATTCGTATCCTTATTCGATATAAATCATTTTCTTCGTCATGCCGCCGTCAATGGTAATGCTCTCACCGTTGATGAAGTCGTTTTCTTCCTGACAGAGAAACACGCACATGCGGGCAATGTCCTCAGGTTTGCCGACACGCTGCGACGGATGCTGACGGTGGTCTTCTTCACGAAGACTGTCGTAGGCATAGTTTTCAATCCAGCCGGGAGAAATGCAGTTGACCGTGATATGCAAGTCGGCCAACGAAAGCGCAAGCGCATGGGTAAGCGAATAGATGCCGCCTTTCGAAGCCGCATAGGCTTCCGTGCCGGGCTCGCTCATCAGATAGCGCGTGGAACAAAGATTGATGATACGGCCATAGGTATTTGCCACGGGCAGCGACTGGCGGTGGAGCGCCAACCGACGGGAAGTGACAAACACAGGACGCAAGTTCGTGGCAAGCACACTGTCGAAATCCTCAACGGTCATTTCCGTCAGCGGCTTGAAGCCGCCCACGCCTACATTATTGACTATCACATCAATGTCGCCCCAGGCTTTCAAAATTCTGTCCATACATGCCTCGAGGGCTTCCGCACTGCGCACATCCACCGGGAAAAACTGTGCTCCGGTAGCTTCGGCGGTGCGCTGTCCGAGTTTTTCGTCTACATCGCAGAATGCCACCTGACAGCCTGCCTGACGGAACGCCTCAACGATAGCCCTTCCGATGCCTGCCGCACCTCCGGTGACAAACACACGCCGCCGCGGAAACCGCACCTGCAAATAGCCGGGCTTGGCACCTGCCAATGTCGACCTGCCCGATGATTTCTTTCCCGTAGCCTTCTGCGCCTGATATTCTTCGTATTTTCTTTCTAAATAATTGTCAGCCATACATCTATGTCTTTTATCTCATTCCGCACACGCCCGCAGCCGAACGCGCACGAGAATCCAAGGGCAAAATTACTGAAAATTCGCCCGACATAAACAAAACCCCTCTCAACAAAAGTTAAACGAGTTAGAGAATCACTACCTCAATCCTAAAACTACAAATCTTATATTGTTCTATTCAATCACAAACTTGCGGATTTCAGCGTTTTCCATTTTGGGGACGGTTCGGATTTGTTCGCGGCTTATGCCCTCGATATTGGCTTGAATCGAGCGGTTAATCATGCCGTGGGCAAGCACGAGCACGGTTTTGCCTTCGAAATGTTTCCGCAAAAGGTCGAGCACTTGTCCGCCACGGGCATAAAGGTGTTCCTTCGTTTCCACATCGGCAGGAAGTTGTGAGAAATCGATGTCCTTAATCGGTTTCCCAGTCAGGCTACCCCAATCTATTTCGCGCAGCAGCGGCGTGGCTTCCGTCGGAAGTTCGCGCCCGTCCAACGCTATCCGCAGCGTGTCGAGACAACGCTGAAGGTCGCTACACAGCACAGCATCCAACGGCAGGGCGGCAAGCTGCGGTATCAGCCCGCGTGCCTGTTCCTTGCCTTTTTCAGTCAACCGGCCCGGCAAATGTCCTTGCAATACACCGGCAAGATTTTCTTCCGTCTGTCCATGACGGACCAAATATATTGTCACCATAACGTTTCTGTTTTTTTTACCGTTCCGTATGTACTCCCCAACTGTTGTAATGCACATTCTCTGGCTTCCACTTGTCCTTCGGCGCAGGAGTTTCCGCCGGATAGCCTACAGGAATCACACAAAGAGGCACGATATGCGACGGAATACCCAACACCGTGCGCACCGCCTTAATACGTTCGGGATAGGGATGAACACCCGTCCACACGGCACCCAACCCGAGGCTGTGGGCCGCCAGCAATATGTTTTCGGTAGCAGCCGACGTGTCCATTATCCACGAACTCGCCGACACTCCGGGCAACGATTTCTGCAAATTACCGCACACGACAATCGCCAACGGTGCTCCGGCTGTCATCTTCGCGTAAGGCAGACTGTCGGCAAGCGACTGGAGTAATGCACGGTCGCGCACCACCATAAAATCCCACGGCTGCTGATTTTTTGCCGTCGGTGCCGCCATTCCGGCACGCAAAAGGGTTTCCACAGTAGCAGCATCCACTGCCTTGTCGGTATAGCTGCGAATGCTCGTGCGGGTCATAATATTTTCGATAGCGGTCTGTTCGCCCTCATTTTCGGCAGACTCCCGATTATACAGGTTGACAGCCAGCACTCCCACCGCCACTGCCAACAACACATTTAAAATTCCGGATATTTTCATCATTAAAAGCTACTTTTTTCATTTTACACCTGCCGGCAACTGCCCGGCAAAGCCCTATGCAAATTTAGGAAAATTTTCGTATCTTGACTAAGCTAAATCGCACTTAGGGAGGCTATAATTTGACAGAAGAACAGATTTAAAATTGACAGACATAAAATTTTGTTCTTTTGTTCTTCTGTCAAATATTAACCTTTCACTATCTTTGTAGAAGATAAGATGCAGCTCAGCATAAAACTCAAACAAGTTTGGTTTTTCTGCCCTCGCCTTTCGCTATCTTTATAAATAAACAAACTACAGCCATGAGCAGACTATATCCGATTGGTATACAAAATTTCGAGGACCTCCGCAACGCAGGCTATATTTATGTTGACAAGACGGCACTCCTCTACCAACTTGCCACAACGGGGAAATACTACTTTCTGAGCCGTCCGCGACGGTTCGGAAAAAGTCTTATGATTTCCACCCTCGATGCCTACTTCTCCGGTAAGCGGGATTTGTTCACCGGCCTTGCGATGGAAAAACTGGAAAAAGACTGGAACGTACACCCGGTTCTGCACATGGACCTTAACACTGAAAAATACGACACGGAAGCAAGCCTTGAAAACAAAATAGCCCTGACCCTTAAACAATGGGAAAACAGTTACGGCAACAATCCTGACGAATATTCGCTTGCTACACGATTTGAGGGAGTGATCCGCAGAGCTGCAGAAAAAGCCGGACAAAAAGTAGTGATTCTTATCGACGAATACGACAAGCCGATGCTTCAGGCAATTGGGAATCCTCAGCTGCAAACAGCCTTCCGCGATACGTTGAAAGCACTCTACGGCGCACTGAAGTCGTGCGACGGCTATATCCGTTTTGCTATGCTTACAGGTGTCACCAAGTTTGGGAAGGTCAGCGTGTTCAGCGATCTGAACAACCTGATGGATATTTCGATGGACAAACGGTATGCCGAAATATGCGGCATCAGCGACACGGAACTCCACCAATATTTCGAGGAGGACATTCAAGCTCTGGCCGAAGAACTCGGCACAGATTTCAACACTGCATGTGAACAACTGAAAGCCAACTACGACGGCTATCACTTCTGCTACAAATCGCCCGGAATATATAACCCTTTCAGCCTGCTCAACACTTTCGCCAAAAAGCAAATGGGCAGCTATTGGTTTGAGACCGGAACACCTACCTATCTCGTTGAACTGATGAAACTCCACCACTACAATGTGGAAGATTTGGAAAATACCGTCACCAATGGTCCGGCTCTCGACTCCATAGATGCGGCTTCCACCGATCCTGTTCCGGTCATCTATCAAAGCGGATATCTTACGATAAAAGGCTATAATGCCGAATTCGAAAACTTTACGCTCGGATTCCCCAACCGCGAAGTGGAACAAGGATTTTTCCGCTTTCTGCTCCCTAACTATGCTTCGGTAAGCACAAGCAAATCTCCCTACGAAATCCAATGTTTCGTTGGCGAAGTCCGTAACGGCGATGTTGACGGGTTCCTCAACCGACTTCGTACGTTCTTCAACGACACACCCTACGATCTGGCACGTGACCGCGAAGTGCATTATCAGAACATCCTCTACATTGTTTTCAAACTGATGGGCTTCCATACGGAGGTGGAATATCATACCTCAAACGGACGTATCGACCTGGTGCTCAAGACAGCCGACTATATCTACGTAATGGAATTCAAACTAAACGGCAGCGCGGAAGATGCTATGCGACAAATCAACGAAAAAGGCTACGCCACCGCCTTCTCTGCCGATAAACGGAAAGTGATTAAAGTGGGAATCAATTTCAGCGACACCACCCATAGCATCGACCGTTGGATTATAGAATAGCACGTCAGTCAATGCATTTGTAGCGGGAACGGGCTTCAGCGCGGCTGCAATAGTTGAAATGCCACCATTCGGTAGGAAGCGGACGGAAACCGGCTTCGCGCATAATGCGGCGTAGCAACCGGCGATTTTCGCGCTCCTGCTCGGTCAATTTTCCTATACGCACCATTTCGTCTTCATAGGAAATATGCGACTCTTTTCCCATATGGTCGACCGGCACACCCATCGACAAGGGCACGCCGTCGGCATCAAGAATACTGACATCCACCGCCAGCCCGTAATTATGCAGTCCGCCGCCATGAGCAGGATTGGAAACATAAATGTTTTTCGACGTGCCTTTCACTTTGTCCCACATGATTTTCTGCACCGACATCGGCCGAGCGGCATCGTAGACAATCAGCCGGTAGCCGGGATATTCGCTCCGTAGCAAACGCTGCGCTTCGAGCAAACACGCCATAGCATCGGGATGCAGATACGCCTCCCGCAAGTCACCATAAAGCACCTGCCCCGTAAAGTTGTCGGCACGGGCGTACATCAGGTCAACGGCAATTGTCGAATCCTGCTCCGCCACATTGAGATAGCCCAACGAGTCGAGATACAATGCCGTCCGGCTTTTAGTGGGTTTGACAGGGGCGACCACCGTATCTGTAACCACTACCGAATCGACAGCTGCCACACCCGTTTCCGTCTTTCCCTGCCGACATCCCGACAATAAAAACACCAACGTGGCCGCCATCCATATAATACATTTCATACCAAGCAATTAAATAATCTGTTTCTGAACGAACAACGTGTAGGTAACAACTTCACCGTTAGCTTTCCGCACAGTATATTTGGTTTCGCCCTTCAAATTCAAGCCTTTGCGTTGTTCCTCCCATGAGATTTCCTTCACTGGACGGTCGTTGATAGCAATAATCACATCACCGATTTCAATTCCGGCCTGTTCGGCAATGCCTCCTTTATACAAACCGTTGACAATCCAACCGTCGCATATATCGGTACGGTCGAACACAGCCATATGCGTTGTCGACGACTGGGAGTATGTCCCTTTCTTGCCGTTTCTTTTTACCCATACAGAAGAACTGACTGGGTCCAACACCATATCATAGAGCGACCAAATATCGTTGCCAATTATTCCCAAGTAAGGCCTGCCCGACGACAAGGCTCCTTTTTCGTTAAGAGAACAGTCGATTACAACATTCTCAAATGTATCCACCATGCAAAACCTTGCAGCCCTTATCTCCACATCTTCCGAGCCACCGCCCACACCTCCGGCCTGTGTCTGGAAATAAGCCTTCGGCATATCGTCAAGATGAAGAGACGAAGTCGCTTCATTCGTAAGCGAAACAGTAGAGCCGCTTCCCAAATCCAACCGAAACCAACCCTCTACTGCATTTGCGGAGTCGATTTGCAGCGAGGCTTTCACGTCTATGCGGTTATCCTCAAACCGGGCCTCCAGTTTGTGATAGTTTTCCAACGAGTCGACGGGGAAAGGCGCTTCCCACTGTTTCAAATATCCCTCACTGAAGCTAATCTCCAAAGGAGAACTCAAAAGGTGAGTATTGCCTAACAAGCCGTCGATATATCTGCCCAAAATATCCCGCAACCGAATAATGGGAGTAATTTTATTCCAATAATCCAACTCCCCGCAACGGATTTCTACCGAATCGACAAAAATCTCAACACGCTGCGGCTCGCTATTGCCCGCTCCGCCCATTTTCGCGACACCCTTTCTTCCGAAAGCATTCTGAAGATTGTTCAGTTTGAGGTAATCTTCATCAAGATACAGAAAGTCGGCTCCCGTATCGTAGATAACCGTGACGGGAACCGTATCATTCAACGTTGCCTGAAGACACAAATGACTGTCAAAAATAAATGGGATAGCCCCTTCGGGTACAGCGGCATGACTTTTCAAAGCAAACAGAGCCGCAAAGGTACAGATTAAGTACAATAGTTTTTTCATAAGCAAAACAGACTGCATTTCAACTTTCTCAAAGTTACACAATCTACGGGAAAGGATCAAAAATTCATTCAATTCCGCCATTTCTCCCGTTGTGTTGAATATTCGAAAAATTTTTGGTAAATCTGTATAAGGAATATATATCTTTGAAATCAAGAGCCTTAGAAGAATTACCTTGTTTTCTGGTAATGAGTTGGCAACCGTCCTAATTGCCGTGGTCTACATCGCTTTGCTTGTTTTGGTACTCATTTAACCGCAAAACTACAAAATAATTTGGATTACTTTGCCTCTTCTGAAAAAATCACTCAAATGTAAATCGAAAAGAGGTAAAATCTGCAAACCTTATAAATGACGTATGGCGACCATAAGTCGCCATACGGGTTGTCAGTTTTCCTTCTTAGGCAAAGAATCTATGCCACTTAATCTGTACAAATCTTTATCTTACCATTATAGCATAAATGAGCATCACAAAATCTAACATCACCGAGGCGATTCCCAACAGTAATGCAAATTGCGGGAACACAAACATTCCACAAACTGTTAGGCTAATGGATAGAATACTCACTGCAGACTACCACTATAATAACTCACTTCTCTATTGCGAAATAAAGAGTGAATATCCGTCCACGATTATGCAACCATAACCTATGAATCCCAACTGCGGATGCATTGATAAAGTTGTTACGATTAACGATATTGTACATATTCTAAGCTATTCATCTGCTGTAGCCTTTCTAAGTGTAGGGAGAATTCTTTTGGAAATGAATTCTCCGATCTACGATAAAAAACAGTTTTTTCCCATTTTTTTGATCTTAAAATTATTTTTCCACGAGACTCATTCTCTTTGCGCGGTCTGTGAGCCTCAACCTCAGACCTTGGCGACACTTACTCTCCCACTTTTGCAGTACCATTAGCGTACATAGTCTTAACTTCTCTGTTCGGAATGGGAAGAGGTGATTCCTATATACTATTAGTCACCGTTGCTTATTTAAGATGCAATATCAATTTATGAATAAAAAATATATTCAGAACCACTAACACTAAATTTCATTACCTCATTTATTTGTTTAAATGTTAATTCTTTCTCAAATGCAATTGTCAGATATTTTGGAAAGCAAGATTCATCCTTATATTGGATATAACCATTTATAGGAGCAAGAATATCAGGCAAATGGTCAATGTATTTTTTTATGCTTAAAATAAAATCAAATGCCTTATAAAAACAAGCATTATATTGATGGTATTTATCCTCCCATCCATTTGAAGTCCTTCTGCCTCCTGAAAGCTCTTGACAATCAGAATAATTTCCTTCTATTATTTTTGTAGAATAGTCGATTCTAAGATTTAAGTAAGAAAAACAGATATTATCAGGTGTCCAAAATGACTCACCAAACCCTGTAAACTTTTTAGTGGGAACAGATATTCCACCTCTTACTTCCACTGAATACAGCATATCTATAGGTATTTCTACTACAGGTTGATAATCAGACACATTATCCCAATAGTTATCCTTAGGAGTAGCTTTATTGTTTATAGATAAATGCAAATCTTCTATTGCCAATTTATTAGTTAAAGAATAACGTGTATATGCCCCAATGTATAGTTTAGCTATAATGTTAATATAATTGGTTGTACTGACTTCCACTTTTTCTCCAACTAATTCATACCACTTATCTCCATCCTTTAGTGTGACAATAATTAATTCCTTTAACAAGGAAGTTATAGAGAATGGATAATAAACTTTTAATTCACGATTTAATTTCAATTCTTCTAACAACTTAGTATGAGAAAACATAGGGATACTGTCTATTACCATTGAACTTGTTTTAATATAAAATCCCAATTTATCATCATTTATCATTAAAGAATAATTTTCGATTAAAGGGGGAGGGGGGGAAGGCACGTTCCCATCTTTTTGCATATAAATTTTTGGAGATAAAGCATAACAGCCTAAGTCCTCTAAGTTTGGACTTGATATCTTCAATTTCTTTGTATTAATTATTTGCATATTTTATACAAAATGAACTGCGAATTCTAAAAATCAATATGTGCAAAGATAGGGGATTTTCTCGGTAATCCCCTATCTTTTAATGCTTTTATTTGCTTTTGGAATAGATTTTTGAGTTCATCCTATATTTTCATCCCCTTATCCTGCCTTGTAGGTATAATCCCCAAACCGTTTCTCCATTCATTCGCTTTCTCCCTAAACCATTGCACAAGTGGTATATCATTTACGCATATATGGTAGTGTCTTTTCCTGTCTTTGTCCTCTTCAAATGAGAAAACCGCATTTTCATCACGGAACTTTCGGTTGAATTCAGGAGAATAGAAATCACCTTTCAACCTTACCTTCTTCAACTTGCATAACTCTTGGATTACCCTTTCAGGGAAATTCAAGGTGTTTCGGCAGAAGTCAATCAACGGCAACAGCTTCTCCACGTAAGGGAAGTACCGCTGTATCTTGTCTATATACTCGTTGAACTTTGTGCGTTCCGATTGATGTTCCCATTTCACTTGCTTGATATGCTGCATTAATTCTTCATTCTGCTTTTCAAGCACAGATAGACGTTGCTGTAATCTCTCCTTTTCCTCTTTTAACTTATTGCTGCCCAAAAGAGAACCGACCTTTGCCACGAGTGCCGTTTTCGCTTCGGTCTTGGCGGCTTCCAGCTTCTCCGATTTGATGTCTTTCCGCACTTCGTCAAGCTGCCGTTCCGCCTGTTGCTGTTTGGTCTGCAACTGCCTTACGCTGGCTTCAAGTTCACCCGTCTGTCGTTTCAAATCACGGTAGTATTGGGCGGTTGTCGTATGCCGTGCTTCCGAGCCACGCACACCACGTTGCAAGCCATATTTCTCCATTGCTTTTGCATAACTATCGTGATATGTTACCAGCTTCTCACGTGTCAATACATCGTCAGCACACAGACGCACGGTATTGGCTTTCTTGCGGTACGAGCGTTTACCATCCGTCTGCTTTTTCTTGGCTTTCCTTCGCTCTCCTGTTACTATTGGTACGACCGTGGCATGAATATGCGGTGTGTGCTCATCCATGTGCAGGACTGCCGAAACTGTATTTTCCTTGCCGAAGGTATAGTGCAGCCATTGCAGGTTGTCATCACACCATTCGTCAAGTCTGCCCTCGTCCTGTATTTTCATCATATCCTCGTGCGTACCCGAAAGCACGATTCTAATTGCCCGCACTTGGTCGGGGGTTATCTTACGTTTGATGCCTGCCGTACGGATACGGTGGCTTATCGCTTCGGTACGGTCGGACACTCCATCAGGGAACTCCACCAGTTCACGGTTGAGATGTGTACGTGTAGGGTCTGCGTTCTTGGGTATGGTCTTACGTTCTATGTGGTCGGATGCGCCCGTGTCAGCCGAGCCTTTCGCTTTGTTGATTTGAATGCTTATATATCCCATGCTTGTTTTTCGTTTTCAAGTTTGACAATTTGGTTTGTTGGTTTCCGTCAGCTGCGGTCATGCCGCATGGCAAACGGGGGTGTCCAGAGGGGTGTAACCCCGTTGGCTCATTGGGGCATTTTTAGCTGTGCCTGCACTGCGTAAAGAAAATGCCCTAATAAGCTATGGCTTTTCTGTTCTCAAAAGCCTGTGAGAGTACCAGCTGTATAGGCAGCTCTTTTCTTTTCATTGATATGATACGCCTTCCCTTGTCGGCTGGTCGGACAACAGGCAGGTCGGATGTCCGACCGACCAGCTTGCGGATAGTGGCATTTCCTTCCATCCATTTGTCCCGCAAACTTGTTGGCGGATGAAAATCCGATGAATTGATGAGTTGACAGGATAATAAACTGATAACCAAAATGATATATGTTCATCATCGTTTCATCAAACCGCTCACCAAAAGAAAAGTGATGTAGAGTGCGGTGTGTTCTTTCTCTTTTCATCAGCCCGATTCTCTTGTTGAAAGGTTGATGAAGACGTAAGTTTCTGTTTCTCTTTATTTTTATATATACTTTTATCATCTCATCAAAATATCAGAATTTTTCCAGCTGTATTTTGTTTACCGTGTAGTAACGTCCTATTCCTCTTATCGGCGAATAATGACAATCCCGATTCACAATCTTGTAGAGAATTGTACCTACGCAAATGATTCCTTTTTTTCTTCATGTTCTTGATACAGGTTTTAGTGCTGCCTACATTCTGTCGGCAACGGGTTAAACATGGTTGCAAAGCTACGGAAGTGTCGTAAAATCTTGATACGCAAATCTATGCGGAACGGCGCAAAATAGGTCATGCCAAAAGAAAATGCAGTATAAACGGGTGGCTCTTTCAGATAAAAGGAGATAAAAAAGCCCGAAGTCGTGGAATATGCACGTCTTCGGGGACTGGATGTTGCAGATAATTACAGATTGACTGACGCACTGATTTACGGATTTAATGACTTCATGTCGTCACTACGTCAGATTAAACCGTTAATCATCAAATGACTGAACATAAAAAGTTCATTCTAACATTTATTCGGCATTCTGTTATTCACTGACACCAGCAGGACTTGTTTTTCTTTTCGTCGGCACAATCTTTCCAGCAGTGCATTGCGAACCGTTGCGGCACCTGACGTGTCAATGCGAAAAGCGAGTGCCACCACCATCGGCAAGGCATACATGTCCGCATAATAGCCGTTGGGCAGCTTGATACGTTTTTCAGCTTCAAGAGGATTCAAAACTCCACACTTGTACACGGCACGAATGGCGGCACGGAGCGTCGGGGCGATTACCCCGAACAGCTCTACCAGCTCCATTTCATTCATCCATATATTGCCTGTATCAGATGGTATGGTAATTCTACCATAGCTGTCCGTTGTGATTATTTCCCGTTTCATATCCCTGCCATTTTCACGTTCCCGAATGATTTGCTCAGCTTGTCGCCCAGCATCGTGAGGTCATTATCCAATTTCTGCACGGTTATCTTCGCATAGATTTGCGTGGTCTCAATGTTCGTATGCCCCAGAATACGGCTGACGCTCTCAATTGGCATCTCTTTGCTGAGAGCCAGGGTCGCAAACCCGTGCCTTGAGCAATGAAAGCTGATTTTCTTGGTGATGCCGCATTCCTTTATCATCTTTCCCATACGCTTGCATATTGACCAATAGTTGAGATTGGGGAATACAAGATTGTTTTCCTGAAAAGCCTTGTAACGCTCGATTATCTGCAAGGGAATATCCAGCAGCTTCACCTGAAACGGTACACCCGTCTTGTGTCGTTTGGAAATAATCCATTTCTCACCGTTCACTTCCACAATCTGGTTGTTGCTTAATTCCTTTATATCCACGAATGAGAGGGCGGTAAAACTGGCGAAAACAAAAATATCACGGAGATAGGAGTTCTTGGGGTCTTTGAACTGAAATTCCATCAATGTTTTCAGCTCATTCTCCGTCAGATATTCACGCTCTTTCGTGTTCGGGCTTATATGGAACTGGGCAAACGGATTTCTCGGTATATGTCCGTTGAAATGTGCCCGCATCACCACACCTTTCAGCCACATGCAGTTTTCCCATATCGAACCGTTGTGCAGTCCGGCTTCGTTGGAAAGGAACACGGCGAACTCCTTGATGAAGTCGGGCGTAAGTTCAGGCATGGAGATGTCGTTCCGCTTGTAATGTGACCTGATGAATGCCGCCACATGGTTTCTTGCCCGTACCCTTGCCATATAGGTAGCCCTGACCCTGTCTTTTCCGACACGCTTCTTGAATACTTCATTTTCCTTGTCGAAAGCACCGAGCAACGTTTCATACTCACCGCCCAATCCCTGATAGGCATTGCGTACCATTTCTGCCGTTACATAGGCTTCACGGTCGGATATACGCTGGTAATGCTTGATGATTTGAGCCTTGATGTTGTCAAGCGCAAGATTGGTTTCCCTCGCTTCCATACTCTTGCCCTTTGCCTTGTTCCCTTTGGCATCCCAAAGCTCTTTCGGGATAGTCCGCTTGCAGCTGAACTGTGCTACCGTTCCGTTGATTGTAACCCGTCCCATGATGGGGACAATTCCGTTCTTTTCCTTACTGCCGTTCACGTAGAACAGCACCTTGAATGTGCTTCTTGCCATACTCGTTTCTTTTTGGTTGCAAAACTATAAATCAACGAGTTACTTATTGATAAGCAAAGCTGCGCAGAACGCCGCAAAATGAAACAGGAACTGTTAAATCTGCACTTTCATCGGGTAATGATTAGGAAACCGTTCTTTTGCTTTAATCTGCTTTAAGACGGTTTTCAACTGTCTGCCCAACTTCTGCGTTTTTCTTCTAACTCCCTAATTATCAAATCCTGTTGCGTTAATCTGCTGCAATTCGGCGGATATTCCAGAGATTTTCCGTAAGTTTGGGACACCAAAACCAGCATTTATGAAAATCACCGTCATTCAACACGATATCCAATGGAACGATGTGTCGGCCAATCTTGCCCACATCGGCCAACTCCTTTCCGACGCTCCGAAGTCGGATGTATATGTCCTCACTGAAATGTTTGCTACCGGATTCTGCATGAAGCCGGAAAAAATAGCCCAAAAGCCCGACGGCTCCATCGTAACAACGATGAAGGAATGGGCACAACGGCTGGATGCTGCCGTGTGCGGTAGCGTCGCCACGGAAGAAGACGGCAAATACTACAACCGACTGTATTTCGTCATGCCCGACGGGAAGGTGGAACACTACGACAAACGCCACCTGTTCACCTACAGTGGCGAACACGAACGTTATGCCGGCGGAAAGGAACGGAAGATAGTGGAATTTCGCGGTGTGCGGTTTCTGCTTCAAGTGTGCTACGACCTGCGTTTCCCCGTATGGTCGCGCAATCGTGGCGACTACGATGCAGCCATCTATGTGGCAAGTTGGCCCGTCAGCCGCATACAGGTGTGGGACTTGCTGTTGAAAGCCCGATCGCTGGAAAACCAATGCTATGTAGTGGGAGCCAACCGTGTGGGCTCTGACCCGCTCTGCGAATACAGCGGCAACAGCGTGATTGTCGACTCCTACGGACGTGTCATCGCCGAATCTGACATCGAAGGTGAAACCTACATTACTGCAGACCTCGACATGGAAAAACTCCAGTCGTTCCGCAGCAAATTCCCCGTACTTAACGACGCGGACGACTACGAAATCCGACTTTAACTGGCGCAAATCATCAAACGACTAATAATCAATCGATTAACAATTCCCCCAAAATTCTTAAGGCCGTTTTTCCGCATTTCCCCGAAATTTTTTCAGGCGAAATCCCGTATTTCCCCAAAATTTAAAAATGCTATTGCGTGATTTTGGAAAGAAACGGCACCATATAGAAAGGAATACACAATAAATCCTCATCACGCGAGAGATCTTTTGTATATATCAAGTATTTATGTTGAATTCTGGATGAATATTTTTTACAGAATTCATCCAACGAAGCGTGGGTTTTATATCCAGAAGATTTCACTTCTATCGGGCAAACCTTATTTCCCCTGCTAATAAGGAAATCCACTTCATAATTATGCCTATCATCTTTTGGGAAAGTATAATAAAACAATTTATTTCCTGAAACTACAAGCATTTGTGCGACAAGATTCTCATAAACATAGCCCAGATTTGCCTCCAGTTTATCCGACAGGAGTTTCTGATATACAATATTTTCCATAAAGTTCTTGTCCCAAAATGCCAACGTAACAAAAAGCCCCGTATCACAAACAAAAAGTTTGTATCGGTTATCGTCTCTTGTCAACGACATACCAACATTAGGATCGTCGGCATGGTACGAAACAATTACCGTTTTGCTATCCTCTAAATTAACAAGCATTTCTTTTCTGCTGTCCACATCAACATTGCCTACCACATTATTCACATAGTATCTTAAAACCCCACGACTAAGTTGTGAAGGGATAGCCATAAACAATTTCCCAAGTTTCCCCGACGGGTCAATTTTCATAAAATCGTCATAATACAACTGAATGATATTTCGTTTCATCTGGTCAACCATTGACAAATTATTTGTATCCAAATATTCATTGACAGCTTGAGGCATTCCACCCACCAACATATACAAACGTAAATCACGTTGTTTTACTCGATGACCTACTCCCAAAGGCATCTTTTTTTCAAAGAACTGGTGTATCAATGGCATTGATGACGTATCACCCATAGCCCACCTGAATTCCTCATAATCCAACGGATACATATCAACGCGATACTCTTCACTTGGGATAGTTATGTTTTTCGTATTCTGTTTTATACTGATTAGCGATCCTGTTTCAATATAATGATACCGACCATCCTGCACCAAATATTTTATCGCCTGTCGAGCCATCGGGCATTGCTGCACTTCATCAAAAATTATCAATGATTTGCCCTCATGCAACACAACATTAAAAATGGTTTGCAATTGCAGAAACAGCATGTCAAGATTCATTAAATCTTCAAATAATTTTTTGACATGTTCAGGAGTTCTATTAAAATCAATCAGCAAATATGACTCATATTCATTTTTACCGAACTCCTCTACAACCGTAGATTTACCAACACGTCGGGCACCTTGCAACAAAAGAGCTGTTTTCCCATTTGAGGTTTGCTTCCATTGCAATAACTTATCGTAGATTTTTCTTTTAAATACTCTTTTCATGCCATCATCACAATTAATGGTAAATACAAAAAATATTTTGAAAATGTAGACATGAATGCCACACAAATCACATCTACCACAAAGTTAGCAAATTAATTATTTCCCCGAAATTTTTTAAGCCGTTTTTCCGTATTCCCCCGAAATTTTTTCGGGCAAAATCTCGTATTTCCCCGAAATTTGGGAATACTATTGCGGCTTTTCGGAAACGGATGTTATGCTCTGCTTCGGCTGGTTGTCGGAAATCACCAACAACTTGTCGCCGGGATGCAGACGGAGACTGCCGTTAGGCACGATAAACTCGTCGCCACGCTTTACAATCATCACCAATGTGCCCGCCGGCAATTTCATGTCGGCAAGTCGGTCGCCATGCTCAAGCATGGCTGCGGTCACCACCACATCGTGGAGCGAAGAATCGATTTCGTCGGGAAGCTCCACGCCGAAGTCATTGCCCTGTTTTTCTTCCGGCAAGTCGAGGTGCAGGCGTTTTGCCAGCCAGGGAATTGTAGTGGCCTGCAATCCAAGTGAAAGAAGGGTGATGAAAAACACGATATTGAATATCTGCTGCGCGCCTTCCACATTCGCTACAACGGGATAAGTGGCAAAAATGATAGGCACTGCCCCGCGCAAACCTACCCACGACACAAACAGCCGCGCACGACCGCTCAAATTTTTAAACGGCAACAAACAAAGGAACACGCTCGCAGGACGTGCCACAACGATCATAAACAGCCCGATAAGCAACGCCACAGGTGCCACATCCAGCATTTCGTGAGGATTGACCAACAGGCCGAGGGTAAGGAACATGACAATCTGGAAAAGCCATGTCATACCGTCGAAGAAACGGAGTATGTCCCGACGGTTCACCACACGGGCATTTCCCACAACAATTCCGGCAAGATACACCGCCAGATAGCCGTTGCCACGCACCAAGTCGGTCACCGTGAAGGTGAAAAACACGAGCGTCAGCAGCAGAATGGGATACAGCGAAGCGTTCTTCAAGTCAATGCGGTTCAGAATCCACACGGCCAGTTTTCCCATGCCGTAGCCAATCAGTCCGCCAAACACGAACTGCACGGCAAAATCCTTCAAAATCACGCCTACGCTCGCTTCCGCACTTCCGGCGAGCTGAATCAGCACGATGGTCAGCATATACGCCATCGGGTCGTTGCTTCCGCTTTCCAATTCCAACATCGGCCGAAGGTTGTGCTTCAGGTTCATGCGCTGCGAACGCAGAATGTTGAACACCGAAGCCGAATCGGTCGACGACATGGTGGCCGCCAACAGCATCGACACCGTGAGCGACATGTAGATATCCAGTCCGCTCCACCAGGAAATATAGAAAATGAACAGTCCGGTCAGCCCGGTGGTCACCAACACACCGACTGTCGAAAGCAGCACACCCTGCGCCATGACGGGACGTATTTCCTGTACTTTCGTGTCCATACCGCCGGAAAACAGGATGATGCTCAATGCCATCATGCCGATAAACTGCGCCTGCCCGACGTTTTCAAACTGCAATCCGAGTCCGTCGCTGCCAAACAGCATGCCCACCAACAGGAACAGCAACAATGTAGGCACACCGAAGCGGTAGCTTGCCTTGCTCACCAAAATGCTGACAAAAATCAGCACCGAACCAATCAACAATATATTTTCTGCGTTAAAAATCATTCCGTTCTATCCGTTTTTTGTTTTTGTAAGTTTTGCATATACAATCAGTGCCAACGCCGAAACTACGCCAATAGCGGCAAACCAATACCAGATATAATGGGCGTTCGCGCTGGCCGTTTCCCACTCGGCTGTGGTCGCAAACAGCGACGGGTCGGGACAATAGTGCGACAGCAGGATACCCGAAAGCCCGAATCCGAGAATCGACGACAGGAACGAATGCAGGTGGCTGAAACCGAGATACAGCCCCTCTTCGCCTTTGGGTGCCTGAAGTGAGAAATATTCCAGATAGCGCGGCGAAATAAAGCACTCGGCCAATGCCTGCAAGGCAATACCGCAAATCATCATCACCGTAATCGGATGAACGCCGAACAATTCACCTTCGAACAGGTTGCCGCTCGCCATCACCAGAGCCGACAACGGAATCAGGAACATTCCGACGGCAATCGAAGTCAACGCCTTGCGCTTCGCCATCAGCTGTGTCACAAAATTCACGCAAACTACCACAACAAACGGGTTGACATTCGCCAGCCAGCCCGGTTTGGCGGGTTCGCCCGCCATACGGATAACGTATTTTGGCATCGTAGCGTAGAGCTGCTGCTGAATCATCCAGAATCCGGTCACGATGAGTATCAGCACCAGCAGGCGACCATTGGTAAACACCTTACGCAAGCCGAACAGTACTTCCTGTATGCTCTTGCCTTCGCCGCTCTTGTTCGTGGAATGGTAGAAAAGGAAAACCGTTGCCAACGCCACCACGCACAGCGATGCGGAGAAAAAGTTGATATAGACATAAGCCTCATCGCCCACAAGCGAACGCAACGGATCGACAAAACATTTGCCCGTAAACGCGCCAATATTCACCATCATATAGAATATCGAATAGCCTTTCGCACGGGTTTCCGAAGTGGTTTCACGCGCCACGGAAGCGGAGATAATCGATTTGATGAACGAGCCGCCCACCATCAGTATCAGCAGAATCGGCACAATCAGATACCGTTCCCAACTTGCCCGCAAGCCGTGGAACACCGTCTTTTCGCCATATTCCACCAAGCCGCCGCTTTCCAGCATCACGGGAAGCAGCCCTAAAAACAAATAGCCAATCGACAGCAACAGAAACGCCGTCAGGATGGATTTACGGTAACCGATTTTATCGGCAAACGCACCGGTAAACAGCGGCAACAGATACAGACCGCCGGAAAACAATCCGGAAATGACACTCGCCTCAATATCGGAAAAGCCGAGAGTGTTCGACAGATAAAGAGTTATTACGATAAACACGGCATAATATGCCATTCTTTCAAAAAGTTCGGCAACATTGGCCGTCCAAAACGCTTGCGTATATTTCGCCATCGCTAAAAATCGAGATTAAATGGTTAAAATTCTAATTCAGACGCACGAAGATACGAAAAATCAGGGAGAAATCAAAATCACGCCTGTCCGCAGAGCGGATTTACAAGCAGCACCCGGATACAATATTAATAAATATTAATACAGATTAAAAATATTAAATGGGGGGGGTATTTGTAAGATTCATTATCTTTGCACAAGATAGGATACGGCTCGGCACAAAACTCAAACAAGTTTGGTTTTCTGCCTTCGACTTTTTCTATCTTTGTAAAAACCATAACAAAAAAATACCTAACCGACACCTAACACAAAACAACACACATGAAATTCAACCACATCAAAAAATTCAGTATGGCATTATGCCTCGCTCTTCTGTCATTCAATCTGTATGCCTATGATATTACGGGACAAATTGTCGACCGTACAGACAATAGCGAACTGGCAGGAGCGTCCGTAGTGATTAAAACAGATTCCGTATCCATCGTAACAGCCGTAACAGCCGACGAAAAAGGAAGATTCCACGTTTCCGGCATAACTTCCCCCGATATTTTGGTCGACGTGCAGATGATGGGATACCAGGGACAGCGCACGGTTATATCCGGCAACGAAGGCGAAAACCTGAATTTGGATGTGATTGCCCTCACTCCTGTCCAAAATATGCTGGACGAAGTAACGGTGACCGGCTCCAGTGTTATCCAAAAGCCTGACCGGTATCTGATAATCCCGTCGCAGAAGGACATCGAACGGTCGGCAAGCTCGCTGAGTCTGCTCAGCACCCTGCAAATGAAAATGCCCGGCCTGTACGTAAACGAACAACTACAGAGAGCGACCATCGAAAACCGTACGCCGGTATTTCAAATCAACGGTAAAGAAGTGCCCTACTCCCGAATTCTTACCATCAACAACAATAATATCCTACGCATAGAATACCACGACACTCCCGACATCCGCTATGCCGACCGTGGTGCGCCCGGCATCATCAATTTTGTGATGCGTCCCGTACAGGAAGGCGGAAGCGTCATGGCAAGTGCAATGGGAGCAGTGACTACCGGTTTCCTCAACGCCAATGTTGGGGCAACCTACAACTACAAGAAATCGGAATGGGCATTCAACTATAGCTCAAGTTGGCGAAACTATGATGAATGGCAGTCAGAGGGTAGCGAAACTTTCATAGGTAAAGATGCCACGCTGACCAGAACCAGCGAAGCCATTCCAAGCAAAATGAGCTATTTGAGCAATTCCCTGTCGCTGGGCTATACATATATGCACGACTTGAAAACGATGTTCGCCGCTACCGTACAGGCCAATATTTATGGCCATGCCACAAACGACAGATACAACAGAATTACTGAAACAAACGGAGAGAAATATCTTCGCCATAGCGTAAGCAACACTGAAAGTTGGCGTCCTTCAGGCGATATATACTTCCGCAAACAGTTTGACAAGAACAGCAAATTCGAGGTCAATGCCTTCGGCTCCATATCAAACGGTAACTACGACGGATTGCTAAACTACACCTACGATAACGGAAATCCGGAATACCATCAGACCAACCGGACAGAAAACACATCATGGCGTGCCGGTGCGGAAGCCTTGTACTCACGCAACTATTCAAGTCTTACGACCACCTATGGCGTGAAATACTACCGTAACTACGCTGAAAACCTGTATTCCGAAAACATGGAATCGGCAACACTCGACAAGCTCAATACCGACTATCTGTATGCCTACGGCTCCGTAGTGGGCCGCTGGAAGAAGTTAGGCTATTCAGCCGGTATTGGCGGTATTTATGCCCATACGAAAGAACAGGAAAGAGAAATGAATGCGTTCCGCCCGAAAGTGAACGTAACCCTCAATTATCAGCTGCCGAAAAACTGGAGTCTGAACTATCTGTTCATATTTGACCCGACTCTGCCATCGCTGTCTCAGCAGTCGGAAACAGTGCAGACAATCGACGACATTTCCGTCCGCATGGGAAACATGTCGCTGAAACCTTCGTCGTGGTTCCGCAACCGTATCTACGTAAGATATACCTACAAAAAGTTTACAGGTACATTTTGGGCAAGTCACAGCCGCACAATCGACCCGATGTTCAACCGCTACACCTATATTTCGGACATGGGAAACCCTCTTTACGGAAAGTTTTTGCAACAGACAGTGAACGGCGAACGTGACGACCGCATCAACCTGCAATTGAACATAGGATTTCAGGAATTGCTAAACCACTTTTCCATCTATGGCATTGCCGGTTGGGACAGATACGACTTTACCGGTTTCGGCAACATTAACTGCGACAAGCGCTTCTATTCAAGCATCCAGGCGCAGGCCTATTTCGGCAACTGGACAATCGCAGCCAATTTCGAGATTACTCCGCAATACACACTTGGCGGAAACCAGTTGAGCCGTTCGGAACGCTGGAACACGATACAAGTGCAATACAAATGGAGGGACTGGTATTTCAGCTGCACACTAAGCAATCCGTTCACAAAAGACGGCGCATTATATGAATCCATTACGCTGTCTGATGTTCATCCGGAAACCAGAAGAACATTCATTCCCGACAATGCAAACATGGTTTCTCTCAGCGCAACCTATCGCTTGAATTTCGGTAAAGGTCTTAAAAAGTACAGCCGAACCATCAAGAACAGCGGTCTCGACACCGGTGTCAGCGGCTATTAACAGCACCGACATTACAAAACATAAGGGCTGCACCGTATCACTCGATGCAGCCCTTGATTTTCGGCATATAAAGAACAGATTTAGAAATTCACATCTATGTTTTCATAGTTCGACATGGGAATGTTATAGCCATGCCTACGGGCTTCATTTCTGACATTTCTCATTTCACGCTGCGCAGCCCTCATATTCCTTTTCATCGAAGAGAAGTTGCTTGCGCCCCATGTGCCCATGGCACCGCCTTCGATATCGCGGTCATTGCGTTTCACACTATAGCCCAACGTAGTCAGACTGTCGTATGCACTCTTAGCAACACGTTCCCAACGAGAATATGCATTTTGATAATAACTTAAAGAAGAACCCGAATTACCATTCTGCATAGTTCCTCCTTCCATGGGAACAATATTATACCCCCCGGAATTATTTGATTTGGATTGCATTTCTTTCATTATCTGCTGACCCTGATAATAAGGGTCGACTATTTTACCCGTGCCTTTACAAGAAATACAAGGAGTGCTCATAAAGCCGACATAAAACTGTCCGGTACCAGAACAATAAGGACATGTAACCATCGGTTTTTCAGCAAACGACGATGCAACCGAAAGAAGGGCAACGCAAACGCCTAATAAAAATTTTTTCATAGCTTAGAAATTATAACCGATACAAATTGAACAAACATTTGCTTTTAAAGCAACATCCGTATTTCGAGCCGAGTAATAGTCATTCAAGCCCAAATCATATTTAAAGCCTATATAAGCCTTATAGAAATACGCACCCGCACCAAACGAGATTCCATAGCCGAATGCGCTGTCGTCATCCGATGCGAAATCGACAGTTACGACATCAGGGTCATACTCCTTAGACACATCTTTCCCATTATAGTAACCAGAAATTTCACTACCGGTTTCAAAGTCTACAGAACCTTTTCCTATACGATATTCCACATACGGTCCGACATTCACTTCGGCTCTTACCGGACCAAAATTATAATGATAAGTTATCAACACCGGCACTTGCAAAAACATTGCAGAATTAATGAGTCTCCTTCTACTGGTTGTAGTATAGGATCCCGAAGCCCCCCAATCACTACCATTTGTATAAATCGAGTGTTCTCCTTCTATTGTTGAATGCTTTTCCATAAACCAGACACCCGGTTGAAGTGAAAGATTCCACTTTTTCACTACTGGGATATCCAACATTACACCGGCTGAATAACTGAGTTTGGAAGAATTTGAATACTCCCAATCCGAACTTGTAACGCCCAACAATTTTTGGTCATCTGAACTTCTGAAGCCACCCAACAAACCACCTGCTCGCAAGCCAAAAGACACATTTTCCCCCATTTCAGCATGCATTGTAAGACTGATACATGCAACAAATACAAGCGACAGAATTTTTCTCATCATTTCTTTAAATTTATGGTTAATAAAACTTTAGTTATTTAATATACAGTCAACAAAATTCCCCCTCAAATTTTCAATTTTGCAGCACCTTATCTTTTATGGGAAATGGCTATTAATACATTGATAAACAAAATATTACTAAAAACTTTTCTACAATAGTAAATTCCCTTAATCAGTGTCACTATAGAAATTTTGAAGTTCTAATCAAACATGGCAAAAGTATGAATAAAATCTGAAAACCACACATTTTGTAAAATATTTTTTACTCGCCTTATTGTACCTTTATATAAAATAGGCTGCAGTTTGGCATAGTCGAACCTGAAAACTCCGTTTTCATTTGCCTCTCCACTCACCTTTCACTATCTTTACCCTCAAATTTTGACTTATGTTCCATCACTTTGACACCGACATATTGGGCATTGCCCTGCCTGAACAGTTCACCTATCCGTTCTGCTACCGTCCGCATCCGCTGACGGAAATGGCGGCTCGGCAGGTGCAGGCATATCTTGACCGACGGACGGACTGGAAGGAAGAAATCGGCGAAGGAAAGATGTTCGGAGTGATGGTAGTGAAAAACGAGGCGGGAGAAACAGGCTTCCTCGCGGCATTTTCGGGCAACATCGCCCACAGCAACCACCACGAGTATTTCGTTCCGCCCATCTACGACCTGTTGCAGCCTGACGGGTTTTTCCGTGTCGAAGAAAACAACATCAGCGAAATCAATCGGGAAATTGCCCAAACCGAGCAGTCGGCTGAACTGGCTTCCCTCCAACGGCAACTTGCCGATGCCCGACAGCAAGCGGAACAGGAAATAGCCGATTTTACGGCACAGATGAAAGCCAACAAGCAACGCCGCGAAGCGGTAAGGGCATCAAACCCGACCGACGAAACGCTGGCACAGCTCGTTCACGAAAGCCAGTTTGAAAAAGCAGAACTGCGCCGCACGAAAATGCGACTGAACGAAGGCATTGCCCGACTGCAACAACAAATCGACGGCATCCACAACCGGCTCCGCTCGTTGAAAACTGAACGGAAACAACGCTCGGCGGCACTGCAACGCCGGCTGTTTGACTGTTTTCAGGTACTGAACGCGCACGGCGAGCAACGGGGCATTTGCAGCATCTTCGAGGAAACCCGCCACGAACTGCCACCGGCAGGAACCGGCGAATGTGCCGCTCCGAAACTCCTGCAATATGCCTATCTCCATCGGCTTACGCCTCTTGCCATGGCGGAATTCTGGTGGGGGAAATCGCCGAAAACGGAAGTGCGCCGCCATCTGCACTACTACCCCGCCTGCCACAGCAAATGCGAACCGCTGCTGGGGTTCATGCTGCAAGGTCTCAACGTGGAACCGAATCCGCTCGACAAGGTTTCGGAACAAACTGTAACTACCGTTTACGAAGACGACTGGCTGTGGGTAGTCAACAAGCCGGAAGGAATGCTCTCCGTTCCGGGAAAAGGCAACGGTATTTCCGTGGCCGACATTGCCCGACTCCGCTTTCCCGATACCGACAGCCCACTGACGGTCCACCGACTTGACATGCACACCTCCGGGCTGCTGCTGATTGCCAAGACAAAAGATGTACACGAGGCTCTGCAACGGCAGTTTCACCTCCGCACCGTCAGAAAACGCTACATCGCCCTGCTGGAAGGCAACGTAGCAAAGGATAAAGGCACCATCACCCTGCCGCTCTGTCTGAATCCCGACCACCGGCCGCAGCAAATGGTCAGCTACGAACACGGCAAACCTGCCGTGACCGACTATAAGGTGCTGAAACGGAATGCCGACGGCACAACGCGCATCGCATTCTTCCCGCATACAGGCCGTACCCACCAGTTGCGCGTACACGCCGCCCATGCCGACGGACTGAACGCCCCCATCAAGGGCGACATGCTCTACGGGCATCCTGCCGACCGCCTGTATCTGCACGCCGACCAGATTACGTTCGTTCATCCCGTCAGCGGCAAAGAAATGACACTGACAGCCCCGGCTGACTTCTGAGACTAAAGTAGGAAACGGCGTAAAAATTAAAAAATAAAAAAATTGTTTCTGTAAATATTTTTTCTTAGTTTTGTAATAGTGAAAAATCTAATAGAATGATTGTTATATCTATTCCAAGCAATAGACAGAGAACCACAAATACATATATAAACATAATACCTGAAACATTATGAAAAAAGGAATTTTATTGCTACTCATCACAATGATGGCGTTGCCGATTACTGCACAGAACAACACGTTATGGAATGACGGAATTTCTGTTGGTGTCTCATACGGATTTAATTTAGGAAAAAGAAATTTGTACAACGACTACGCATACAAAAGTGCAACCGTAACGGCAGGCTATAGAAAATTTTTATATAAAGGTTTCTTTGTCATGCCTGAATTATCACTGAACTATCAACAATACAATAACCATATTTCTTGGGATGCCAACAATATCTACAGTTCACAAAAGCTTCCGGATAAGGGTAAATTAAACCGTGCCGGCATAGGAATAGACGCATTGGTCGGCATACGAATACCAATTGTTGAAAAAGTGGGGATTGACTTGATGACAGGTCCTTACGGAGGCTATTCATTTGTCAACAATGCAGATGAATATTTCCCGTCCGGAAATCTATATGAGTTTGAATTCCGCTGGCGTTTCGGACTTGGAATTTCGATATTTGACAAGTACAGCATCACAGCCACCTATGACCTTATCCGTCCAGAATTAGGAACGGGAATTCTCGAGTTCTACAAACGTAGAGACATATTTTCCATTGGTGTTGGATATACATTCTAACGTCAAATAGGTTCAAAAAATCAGACAGCGTCCGGACACTTTAAAAGACGGACGCTGTTTTTTATTCAAACAATTTACACGTCCCGTGCGTTATCATTAGACAGAAAATCTCTTTACTATGAATTTTGACTATTCGGAAAAAACTTTATACCGTAACGAAATGTGTGACGTAGTCCACTTTCCGGAAAGAAACAAGGTAGAAACAACTATCGACGGCACAACTGCCTACGTGGAATACTGCATTGACGGCGACACATTCAACATCACCCACACTATCGTGCCCAAGGAATTGGGCGGAAGGGGTCTGGCACGAATACTGGTAACCGTAGCGTTCACCATGGCTGAGGAAGAAGGACTGAAACTGAAAGCCGACTGCTCCTATGCTAAAAAGTGGCTGGAAGAAAACCGCTAAATGAACCGCATTGACCACGAACGCCGGACGGTGGAAATGATGATCCGGCTTTACTGCCGGCACAAGGAGGGAAACGAAACGCTTTGCGACAACTGCCGCGAGCTGATGGAATATGCCCGCACCCGTCTGGGAAATTGCCGCTACGGCAACGACAAGCCTACCTGCCGCCTGTGCCCCATTCACTGCTATCGGAAGGATATGCGCGAACGCATCCGCGAAGTGATGCGCTATGCGGGCCCAAGGATGATGCTCTATCATCCCTGGGACGCTATTGTGCACCTGTACCACGAATGGACCAACAGGAAGCCTACAAAACCTCAGAAACGACCTTGACAAGATAGTCGCAGAACGGCACGACTGACGATTTCCGCATCAGCGTGCCCTCTTCGCTGTGCATATCGCCGCCCACGGGCAGACACAGCGTAAAAATCGGAAGCGGATACTGCCGTTCGCCCAGAAATTTCAAATAGTCGGCCGCCTCGTCGGGTTCGGCATCGGGCCGCACGGCAAACGGAACACCCGAATTGCGTGCCGCGGCAATCAGATTATAACCCGTAAGAATATCAAACAGCGCATCATTCTCGATGGAGAACGCCACCTCCGACTCCCAACCGCCATTCGTCACATCCAACACCACAATGCTGCCCACGGGAACGCCCTTATCAACGATAAACTCCGTTACTTCCAGCGCTCCACGGCTGTCCAGTTCCTCATCGCCGGTAAAAGCGACAATCACATTCGCCGGCAGACGCTTGGTGAGCATCAACATTACCAAAGCTGCATTTGTGGCACTGTTGTCGAACGTACCCTTCCAATATTCGCCGTCATCCTTCACAAAGCAGTTTTCATAGACAGAATCAATGTGCGACGAAATCAGCACCGAACCATGTTCCAACTCCGCATCCTTTCGCGCATAGACAAGCGACAGCGGCGTCTGCGAAACAAGTTCATAATCCGAACCGGAAAGCAATTGCATCAGCACATCGCGACGGTCAGCCACCGTAAACTCCGCCCCATTGTCGCGGCTGACAACAGTAAGATAGCGGAGCAACTCTTCATACATCAGGTTATCGTTCTTCATAATCGACAAAGATAGTGAAAGTCGAAGGCAGAAAACCAAACTTGTTTGAGTTTTATGCTGAGACGCATCCTATCTTATGCAAAGATACGGAAAGGTGAGTGGAGAATAAAATATCGAAACTCGTTTCAGATATTTTTTATCCCGAACCGCCTCCTTTCTTATCAAAAAGATGGGAAAACTCCTATAATACGACAAATGCGGCAGCCGTCGGTGGACAGTTGCCGCATTTGTTATTAGGATTCAATCGTAAGATTAACGAACAATCAGTTTTGCAGTTTTAACGCTGCCTTCAGCTTTCACGGTCACTACATATACACCTGCTGACAGGTTTTCAGTAGCGATAGCCTCAACAGCCTTCTGGCTGCTTACGAGAGCACCGTTCAAGTTGTAGACTTCCACGTCGGCAGTTGTGTCAAGCTGTACCGGTGTTCCGGTTGCTACCGGGTTCGGATACAGTTTCATTGTACCGTTGTTTACCACTTCATTCACACCGCTCGGGTCTGTATAGAGGGCTGAATAAGCCGGTACCTGAATTTCGTAGGCAGTGCCTTTAGCCGATGTGCCAAGGTCGAAACGGAGTGTAGTGATAGTGATAGGATAGATAGCTACATCACTGAGGTCCCAAATGTCCTTGAATGACAGGCTGAATGTAGACAATTCATTCTTCGGAAGTTCAGTTTCCGTGAATGCCCATGAAGAAGCCAGTTCGCCGAGGGCGTTCATCGCTGTTACGCTCACTTTCTTCACCGGAACTTCACCCGGATTTACGCTGATACGCAAGCCTTCCGGCAAACTCCAAACGTCTACACGGCGGTCAACCGAGATATAGGCACCGCGAGAAGAACCATTACCGACATAGTTCAGTTTGAAACCTTCACCGAGTTGTGAAATAGCCAAATCCGTACCACCTACCTGACGGAAAGTCCAGTCTTCGGCTGTAC